>JABAOE010001887.1_pt6 | contig 39693 bp, 43 predicted proteins | sample 7062141 | NCBI WGS metagenome assembly JABAOE01 (sample SAMN14538627, study PRJNA623070) | marine sediment metagenome | biome: marine biome [ENVO:00000428]; feature: marine pelagic biome [ENVO:01000023]; material: deep marine sediment [ENVO:00002113] | place: India: Gulf of Khambhat ...
TGGATGCTGCGACGGCGGCGCGCTGTGCCGGAGCTCAAAGTAAGTATTGGGCGATGCATGATCGCTTGTTTGCGGAGGGGGGACGACTTGACAAGGCCGTCTACCTCCGTCATGCCACGGCGCTCGGTCTTGATAAATCCGTATTCGAACGGTGTGTCAGGGACGGACGGTACACGAAATCGATTTTCGAAGATCGTCTGGAGGCCAATCGCTGGGGATTTCACGGGACCCCTGGCTTCATTCTTATGCGGACAGCTGGTGAACCGACAGAGAAGGAACCAGCCATTGCAATTCCTGGAGCCTTTCCGTTCGAGATGTTTGCTGAGGAAATTGACAGACTTCTGAGCAACCTGCCGGAGTAGTCCGGTCAGATGAGGTTGGGCACTCTCGCCCAGCCGGGCGGCGCAGGAGTGTGATGGCATCAACAACCTTCGTAACAAGATAGGGGTCTTTATGGCTTCGACGCAGTTTTTTTGGCCCGTGTCTCATCGCGGCGATGATTATTGGGTTTGCATGTCTTGCCTGGAAGAGGTCTTTTATCGAAAAGTTCCCATGCCGGATTGTCCCGCATGTCATGGTGTTTCAACCTACGAAGGGTTTACGCTTGACGCAATTCGTGATTGGGGGACGGAAGAGTTGATCACCAAGGCTGTAGCAGCGCGCCAGGCATCCGAAGTGTCTCAGTCTTCCGTTGAATCTGCTGCGTCCGTCGAAGCAACGGATTAAGCATATCGACTACAGCGAGTGTCCTTGTGCAGGAACCGCGTCCATTTCTTGTTCATGGCGAATGGAGTCAAAGCGGCACGTCAGCCCGCGTCGTCAATCCGTTCAATGGGCAAGTGGTCGCCGAGGTTGCGCATGCCGGTGAGTCTGACGTAGAACAGGCCATAGTCTCCACATCCGGTGCAGCCACGGCGATTGGCAAGTTGCCGGCCCATGCACGCTACAACATCCTTCAGCAGATCGCCGCGTTTATTTATCGACGCCGGGACGAGTTCGCCTCGATGATTACCGCCGAGGCGGGAAAGCCGATCACCGATGCGAGGCGCGAAGTCACCCGTGCGGTGCAAACCTTTACGGTTGCCGCTGAAGAGGCAAGGCGGATTCCTGGGGAGCTTGTGCCACTTGATTGGACTCCAGGCTCCGATACCCATGTAGGTATTCTCCGTCGCTTTCCAATTGGCCCTATTCTTGGCATTACTCCGTTCAACTTCCCACTGAATCTGGTCGCGCACAAGGTCGCACCGGCGCTGGCCGCGGGGAATCCTATCCTCATCAAGCCAGCTCCTCAAACTCCGCTGACGGCCCTGCTGTTGGGAGAAGTCGCATTGGAAGCGGGGCTTCCTCCGGGCGGGCTCAACGTGGTGCCGTGCGACAACACTCTGGCCGAGAGGTGCGCCGTGGATCCTCGGTTTAGGCTGTTGAGCTTCACTGGAAGCGCGTCGGTCGGGTGGATGTTGAAAGATAAGTGTGGCAAGAAAAAAGTCACACTCGAACTCGGTGGCAATGCGGGCGTGGTAATCGAGCCAGATGCGGAACTTGATCTGGCAGCGCAGCGCTCTGCCGCTGGAGGATTCGGATTCGCCGGACAGACCTGTATCTCCGTGCAGCGGATTTTCGTGCACCATTCAATTGCCGATCTGTTCACTACGAAGCTTTTGATGCACATTGCCCGGTTGAAAGCCGGAGACCCCACCGACGAGGCTACGGTTATCGGTCCGCTGATCAATCCCGCCGCAGCACAACGAGTCGAGAGTTGGATTGGTGAAGCCGTGTCCGAGGGAGCACGGGTCTTGCTGGGTGGAAAGCGGATGGGCTCGGTTGTCGAGGCAACGGTGCTGTCGAATGTCAAGCCTGACATGAAGATTTCGTGTCGAGAGGTCTTCGGTCCCGTAATCACTGTGACCCCTTATCGCCAGCTTAGTGAAGCCGTTGCTTTGCTCAATCAATCTGACTATGGGTTGCAGGCCGGTCTGTTCACCCAAGACATCAACAAGATCTTTTATGCTTTCCGTCATCTTGAAGTTGGGGCAGTTATGGTGAACGAAATTCCCACTTTCCGCGCTGATCATATGCCTTATGGCGGTGTGAAGGACTCAGGTCTGGGGCGTGAGGGGATCCGAGCCGCCATTGAAGATATGACGGAACCAAGGTTATTGGTCTTGAACCTGAAGGAGCCAACCGGGCTGGTCTGAAAAATATTTGAAGATGTTGCGAAGCTGGTCCAATCTTGATACAACAGCGACCTTGTATCGACGGGCGAACTGGTCTGTTTCGTTTTTCTGGCGCGTCTCGTCGTAGGATCTATCCAAGCAAACCAGAGCACCAGATAAACTGAATCAACCAGACGAAAGGGTAGCCGATGGTACCTACGCATATGTTTCTGTCGCGAGGGGTAGGAGTCCACAAGGAAAAGCTGGCGTCGTTCGAGCAGGCGTTGCGCAGCGCCGGTGTGGCATACTGTAATCTCGTCACTGTGTCATCTATTCTTCCGCCAAATTGCAAAATCATTCCGAGGAAGCGTGGCGAGAAGCTGTTGAATCCCGGTGAAATTACGTATTGTGTTATGGCCCGTTCTGAGACCAACGAACGTAACCGATTGATTTCGGCCTCGGTTGGCCTTGCTAAGCCCACGGACCGTCGCACCTACGGTTATCTGTCAGAGCATCATGCCCACGGTGAGACGGATGAAGAGACTGGAGAGTACACGGAAGATCTGGCGGCACAGATGCTTGCTACCACCTTGGGGGTCGCATTCGATCCCAACGTCGCCTGGAAAGAGCGCGAACAAGTTTTTAAGATGGGTGGAAAGATCGTTAGGACTTTGAATATAACCCAGTCAGCCATCGGTAAGCCTGGCAAGTGGACTACGGTTATCGCCTTGGCAGTTTTTATTCCGGTAGAGAATGTTCCCAAGCGTTCCCGTCGCTAGTTCGTATGCTCATTCGAATTTCGCATGCCTGAGAGTCTTGCGCAGGCGATGGAATAACATTCCATGACACTTCCTGCTGGTTGGGAAGGCCCAGACTATAATTTCTTGGGCATCGACGAACCCTGGTGTCATCCTGGCTCTGCCGGCGTCTACGTCCTCCCCGCTCCCTACGAACATACTTCCAGCTACATTCGCGGGTCGAAGCGTGGACCCTCCGCCATTCTTGAGGCCTCCCGTCAGGTCGAGGTTTACGACGAACAGCTCGGATCAGAACCCTTTCGTGAGTGGGGAGGTATCGCTACTGCGTCAGCCCTGGACCTCAGCGAAAAAATAGATCGTGCGGCGGTCGAGGCCATCGATGCATTTGTTTCACCTTATGTCGGGACCGGGCGATTTCTTGTCACCTTGACTGGGGAGCATACAGGCGCATTAGGAGCTATTCGAGCCCACGCAAGACACTATCCCCAGATGACTGTTGTACAGATCGATGCGCACGGTGATTTGCGGGATGCTTATCAAGAAAATCCGTTCAGCCATGCTAGTGTAATGGCGCGGGTGGTAGACGACGGGCATCAGCTAGTGCAGGTGGGAATTAGGTCGATCTGCCAGGAAGAAATGACCCGCATCGAGGAAACCGATCAGATCAAGACCTTCTTTGCGGCAAACATTCTGGACCCGTTGGGTCCTTACGATGGGAAGGCTTCCAATTGGATCCCTGACGTTATTGCGGCCTGCCGAGGGCCAGTGTATCTGACGTTTGACTGCGATGGGTTGGACACTTCGATCATTCCTGCACTCGGAACTCCTGAGCCAGGCGGTTTGGGATGGTACGATACTCTCAATCTCATTACTGCCCTGGCAAATGGGCCTGGCATCCTGGGTATGGACGTTAGCGAGATTACGCCCGTTGGAGGCTTGGTAGTGCCGCAGTTCTCGATTGCGCGTTTGATCTATCGGATACTTGGCCGGATCAAGACCGGCCACCGCGTTCACTGAGTTTAATCCTCATAGCTCTCGCGTGAATCGCGACTCGCGGTTTCTTGTCCGTGACTACCACAAGCCGTATCAACAAATTTTTTACGGAACATGGGATCTGCTCTCGGCGTGAAGCGGACCGACTCGTTGAATCGGGTGCCATCACGATCAATGGCCGCCGGGCCAAACTTGGCGACCGCGTGGGGCCCACGGACGTCATCGCTCGTGAGGGGCAGGTCATCCACTGGAGGAAGACGCTAATCTATATCAAATACCATAAACCCGTTGGGGTCGTCACAACGAGCGAGTCACATATCGAGCGCAATATCATTGCCGAAATCGGATACCCCGAGCGCATTTTCCCAATTGGACGCCTNNGTCTTATCCTTTTGACGAACGATGGCGACATCGTCAATGAAATCCTACGCACGGAATTCGGCCACGAGCGGGAATATATTGTCGAGGTTGATCGGTCGTTTGATCAATTGTTCCTGGACCAAATGTCCCACGGCGTGGTCATACTCGGCAGCAAGACAAGGCCTTGTGAGACAGCCCGTCTTGGCCGCAGTAAGTTCCGGATAATTCTCACTGAAGGGCGCAACCGACAGATCCGGCGGATGTGTCTGGCGCTTGGCTACCGGGTAACTCGGCTACACCGTGTCCGAATCATGCACATTACTGTTGAGAGATTAGGTGTCGGGGCATGGAGAGAGTTGAGTGCCAAAGAACGTACGCGGTTGCTGAAGGCCGTTGGCCGTTTGTAGCATGATGGTGCAAACGGTGCCGTCGTGTCACTGCTTACTCATGCCTTGACCGTGCCAAATAGAGTCGCTAATGTGTGTGCCCCAGTGCACGCTGCAGAATCGGATTCGATGAAAGAAGGAGACTACTACTCATGAGTAGAACGGGACGAAAAACGAAAGGGTCTCAACGCGTAGATCGTCGCACGACTCAGGGTGGGAAGGCAATCGTGGGGGTATTGGGAGGGAGCAAGTCCGATTTCCCCATTCTCGAAAAAGCCGGGGCGATCTTGGCGGACCTGGATATCCCGTATGAATTATTGGTTGTCTCTGCGCACAGAACTCCGGATCGGATGTTTGAATATGCTACGACTGCGCATGGTCGAGGCGTTGAGGTTATAATCGCTGGGGCGGGGGGTGCAGCGCATCTTCCCGGAATGTTAGCTGCTAAGACCCACCTTCCGGTCATCGGTGTGCCTATTCCAACGGAGAGTCTTCGTGGCCTCGATTCCTTGTTGTCAATCGTCCAGATGCCCAGAGGAATTCCTGTCGCAACCGTTGCGATTGGAGGAGCCGAAAACGCAGGGTTGCTGGCGGCACAAATTCTTGGCGGGCGTCATCCCGTGATCGCCGAACGAGTTAGGAGCTATCGTGCGGCTCAGACGGAAAGTGTTTTGAATTCCGCAGAAGCCAAGGGAACGAGCCTTGGCAATCTGGGAGCCGATGAGGCGAGTCGGCACTCGTGACCGAAGAGATCATAGAACCTGGGTCAATTATCGGTATATTGGGTGGTGGCCAACTTGGGGCGATGTTTGGCCACGCAGCCTGCCAAATGGGATATCGCGTCGCCGTATGGGACCCCGATGCCGAGGCCCCCGCCCATCGGATTGCTAGCCACTCGTTCATCGTGCCGTTCGAGGATACTGCGGCTCGCGCGAAACTTGCCGACCTTGTCAGGGCTGTTACCTTCGAATGGGAGAACGTGCCGGCTGAACTCTGTGAGTGGCTTGCCCAGCGTCGCCGAGTTTGTCCCTCCGGTTCTCTGCTTCGGATCATTCAGGACCGAGTTGAGCAAAAGCGTTTTCTGCAATCCCGCCAGCTTCCCGTCCCACAATTCATCGCGATCGACTCGCCGGCACAGTTGGCTGATGCTGTTAAAGCAGTCGGGTTTCCCTCCGTATGCAAAACGGCAACGTCTGGCTACGATGGGAAAGGTCAGTGGATCCTTCGCCAGGACTCCGATGTATCCACGGTTCAACAAGCATTGTCGATGATTGCCAAGCCGAGTCTCCGGTGGATTCTGGAGTCAGTCGTGAATTTTGAACGGGAACTCTCCGTCCTCGTAGTGCGAGGGGAACGGGGTGAGAGCCGAATCTATCCAGTCGTCGAGAATCGACATGAACAGGGTATTCTACGTCTGTCGGTAGTGCCGTCCACTGTGTCGTCTGATGTGGCCTTGAGTGCCGCAGACCTTGCGAGTCGCGCTGTAGCAGAGCTGAATGGCATGGGCGTCTTTTGCGTAGAATTATTTCAAACCGCAGGTGGCCTCTTCATCAATGAGGTAGCGCCTCGACCCCACAATTCAGGCCACTACACGCTGGATGCCTGTACGGTGTCGCAGTTCGAGCAGCAGGTGCGTACCGTCTGTGGGCTGCCATTGGGCGAAGCGCGATTACTGTGTCCGGCCGCTATGGTCAATCTCATCGGCTCAGAGGTTCGGGCCGTAACGTCGGGTCACGGGCTCGACGACCTACTTTCAATTTCAGGGGCCAAGCTCCACCTTTACGGAAAGCGAGTGGTTCGTCCGGGCAGAAAGATGGGGCACGTGACGTTCCTTGCCGAACGGATTGACACCGTTGCGGAACAGGCTCATCGATTCCTGAACTGTCTTGGGTAGGGCCTCTCGAGTTCGTGATTGCCGGATCAATCGGCGATTCGTTCTCTAGCAATCCTAATCATCAGAGCGAGTTGATCTAGAAGGTCTGGGAGGGCTTGAATGCCACATTAGCGGTAGGACTGTTATCCGTGCTTTGATCCTATCTGCGTGAGCGGCCGGGCGAAAAGAATGACACATCCGGTCGCTTGAAGAGTCCAATTAAAACCATTCCGGCGACAAATCCTCCGATGTGCGCGAAGAAAGCTACGCCGCCGCCCTTGGCACCGACATTCATTCCGCCACTCACCAGCTGTGTGACGAACCACATTCCCAGAACCAGGCCGGCCGCGACGCGGGTCATCCCTATCCAGGGCAATAGGACCAGCACATGGGCACGGGGGAACAATAGAAGATAGGCGCCGAGCACGCCGGAAATTGCGCCGCTGGCTCCCACCATCGGAATCTGTGAGGAAGGTTCGGTCATCAGGTGGCTTAGTGCAGCCAGGATGCCGCAGATGATGTAAAAGACAATGTACTTCGCATGCCCCATTACGTCTTCGATGTTGTTGCCGAAGATCCAAAGGTACAGCATATTGCCAAGTAGATGCATCCAGCCTGCATGCAAAAACATACTGGTGATCAACGTCAGGCCGGCAGGAATGCCGACGGCGGCGTCAGGCGGGAGCGAGGCGTAACCAAACACAACGGCAGGGACGGCGCCGTATTGAAACGCAAACGTTTCCCCCGGTTTCTGAGGTAAGTTCTCTTGGTAAAGGAAGACCGCGATACACACGAGGATGAAGAAAATTGTAACGAAGGGAAATCGTTCGGTAGGATTATCGTCGTGGAGCGGGATCACGATCGGCTGCGCAAGGGAGCCTGGGGACGATCGGCAACCGCGTGTGGCAACTCTGGGTTGTCGGGGAGGGCTCCGTTTTCCCCAAGTGGGACCGAAAATCCCGCAGCGTGGGTGTGGCCGCCCCCCTCGAACCTAGTTGCAATTGTGCCGACGTCTGTCCCGTCTGGACCGGAACGCATGCTGAAATAGCGTCGTCCTTCACGATCGTGCCAAATCAGGCAGAATGGATAGTCTGGCGAAAGCCGCTCGCCGATTTGACTTGTCAAGACCGCACTTTGCACTGAGGGAACCACTTCGCCCTGGAACTCGACCATGACGGCTTGCGCGGCAAGTTTGCCGACCAACTCGTGCTCATAACGAAGAATAGCGCGGCCTTCCTGCTCCATGGTCGCTTTGGAAAAACGGTCCCATAGGTTGAAATCAAACGGATAAGAAGCCAGCGCTGCATTTATCTCTCGACTCCCCGGCAAAACCCACGTCCATAAATCCTTGTCCTGAATGTGCTGGAGCAACCAAGGGGCCATAGTACCGTGGGCCCATTCCCAGCTAAGCACCGCGCCGGACTTGGCTTGATTGAAGTAAGCGTAGGGGAGTCCGTCCAGCGCCTTTTCTGCCGTAATATGATGGTCAAGGACGAGCAGTTCCCTGGTTTCGATAGCCATGGACTCAAGGACTGGCCGCGCATAACTGAAGTCGACGATGACGACCCGAAGATCGTTCAGGTCGGAAGGGGGGGGATTGCCGTGTTTCACGGGTACAAAGCGGGCATGGGGGAATTTTTTCCAAATAGCCCAGGCCGCTCCAAAACCGTCCGAACATTCCGCGTGGTAGAGCACAATGTCCGGGGGCTCATGGAATCGGCGTGGATAGAGAGGTTCGTTCATAAAGATAGGCGAGAGAATAACACGGCAGGCGATGTTTGCTAAAGAGCATAGTTGTGTTCCTTTGGAGCACGGAAATTATACCTATCGTTGTCCTTGCCCTCCTTCGTTCATCTCTGGATCAGAGCTCATTGAGATAATTAATCAATTGACGGAGCCTGCCGGAACTGCGCCGGTTGAAACTAAACACGAGCCGGGGCAGCTCCCTCAAGGCAGGCTCATCCAGCTCTTCCTCTAGCGGGCCTCGCAACTCAAATCTCCCCTCAGCTAATAGATCGCTAAACCGATCCTGTATCTGATCGAGCTGCTCGGCGGATATTCGGTTCTTCAATCGCATGGCGAGCTGTCGGCCGACGAATCGGATGGAATGGTAGCGTCGATAGAATCGGAGGATATAATCGACGGCCAACTCAGCGGAGTTCATGATCGTGAACAGGCCCATATCTTCTTCATTGATCAGGTTTCGCTTCAAGAGCTGCTTTGCGACGAACGCTGACCAGTCGTCCCAATAATCACAACCAGGAGCTTGGAGACAAATGATCGGTTGGGGGTCGCTCTTGCCGGTCTGAGCCAGGGTCAAAATTTCAAACCCCTCATCGTGGGTGCCGAACCCCCCGGGAAACAGGACGATGGCGTTCGCTTCTTTCTGGAACATTAATTTTCTGGTGAAGAAGTACTTGAATGTGATCAATTTCGCATCGTCAGCTATCGTGGCATTGGGGCCCTGCTCGAATGGCAGCATGATGTTAACCCCAAAGCTGTTCTCGCGCCCGGCCCCCTCTTGGGCGGCGCGCATGATACCGTCAGCCCCTCCGGTGATGACCATGTATCCGTGCCGAACGACAGCTCGCGCAAAGCGGTAGGCCAATTGATAGTTGGGGTTATCCGAGGAAGTCCTTGCTGACCCGAACACACTGACTTTTTGATGCCCTCGATAACCTTGAAAGACGCCGAAAGCATGACGCAGCTCTTTGACCGCTCGGTTCACGATTTTCAAGTCCAGCAAATCGAGATGTGCATCATGGAGTTTGAGCAGTCCCGCCAAGAGTTCTTTCATTAACGCTGACTGAAGGTCGTCCTCAGGGCTGTCTAGCAAAGCTCCAATCTGTTGAAAAATCTCTTCCTTCGACAAGATGGAACGGGGGCGAGTCTGTTGGGCTTTACTGGGGGTGTTCATCGTCCGTTCTGTATAGTCTACTTAAGATGCAGATAAAATCATATCAATGGATTTGACATCGGTCAAAGAAGATTAGACAGGTATGCGAGACTCAGGACTAATTGGAGGAATTGCGAGAATTCTGAAGTACCCAAGCCTTTATCCTGGCTAGATCCCCAGGAGAGATGTTAATAAAGTGGATAGTTATCCCTTGATCGGCGGCAGAACGATCCCGAATGTCGCTCTGGATCCGTTCATCATCCTGTAGGATTCTTCCTTGAATGGACATCGAACCGACGAGGTCTGGGAGGGAAAAGCTCAACAGGACTTTGCTTCCCGGTATCAGCACGACGGGACATTTCACTGACGCGCCGACATGGCTGAGTTGCACAATGGTTACGGCATGCTGTGGTTCCGGATAATCGCTCTCTATGATACTGATCATAGCCTCGATGTCTGTAAAGCATCGTTTGGGAAAAAGGACAAGGTCTCGTGCCGTGAGGATCCCGACCGGCTGATTTTCCTTCGTGACAATCAGAATCGAAGTGTTGGCAGATAGCATGAGCATTGAGGCATCTTCCAAAGCCCGGTCGTATTCGATAAATTGAACGGGCATTGTCATGATGGTACGGACCTCGACTTCGTCCGGTTCCAGACCTAGGGCGACCACTTTCTTAACGATGTCGGTCGGGGTCATAAGGCCAAACCGAATGTCTGTATCTTTGACGAGCAGGCAGGGCATACGTTCTCGCTCGAAGAGGGACGATGCTTCAGTGGCGGATACGTCACCGGGGATCTGGACAACGCCTGGGGTCATCATGTGTGCGACCACTGGAATTTGGTGATTAGCTGTCTGTGACTGTTGATCGTCCTTGCTCAGCATCGCTCGGCCGGGTCCTTTTTCATGGAAGGTTCGGCCTCCGGCTGCCACGATGTATGGCAAGTATAGCAGAAGTGTCGTATCACCCATGAATTGCTGAAACCGTTGTCATTCAACGGTTTCCAGACATGTTGAACATATGAATTCCGCCCGATGGTAAGGGGGATTGAATGGCCGTTCTGAGTCCAGTCCAGGGTGAGTTTATTCGCCGTCTTGAGGAGGTTCCTACTCATGGAGTGGGTCTTTCTGTTGATGTCTATTCCCCTGACCTCACTAGCTTGCTTCGAGCGCTTCGACAACGTCAAGTATGGCCAGCCTATCTGGAGGTCTTTCGGGCTGCACCAGCAGCATTGGCTACACTCAAACAAGAGGTCGGCGACGGTTGTTTAGTAACCTACCATGGGGAAGGACTATGGCTGACTCAGCCAGACGTGGTAAACGATTCTCTGTTTACTCGAGAACTCCGGGAAATTACGGGACACCTCAGAGTTTTGGAAAGTGCCTGGCTGAACCATGAGTGTGCGACGAAATACGTCGCCGGATACTCGTACGGAACCTACCTCCCTCCACTCTATACCGAGTCCAGCGCAAAGGTCGTGGCTGAGAATGCGAGAGTGGTACAGGAGCTTCTCGACCAGCATGCTCAGCTGGCCGGTGGCAAGGTTCCCTTGGTGCTTCTTGAACTTCCCCCCCTCACCTATTTTGTAGCGGGCACGTTGCCGATTCCACTATTTTTTCGCGTTGTGACCGAGAGGACACCGTGCGGATTGGTGTTGGATGTGGGCCATCTATGGACCATCTTTCGCTATTCCAACGCCTGGCGCACGGCTTCCCTCGCCCAATTTGTTGATGGATTCTTGAGCGAGTTCCCTCTGGATCGTGTGGTCGAGATTCACGTGGCAGGCCTCGCGGTTCATGCTTCGGGTGCAATGGTTCATTCTAACCAAGAGATACAGGGATATCATGGCGTTCCTCCTGCGTGGGCAGATGCACACGCGTCCCCTATCCCACCAGTCATATTTGCAATGCTCGATCAGATCTTGTGCCACCCTCGGCTCACCAGTCTACGAGGACTCGCCTTGGAAGTAGATACGAAACCTGAGGAGTTGATTGTCGATGAATTCGTCGTGTTCTCCCGGCGCTATGCCAAGGTCTGTTCAGAAGAGAAATCGGAGACGACCGTCTCGAGGGACCATGAGGCATGTTCTCTCGAGAGAGAGCCCCTATCGCCTTCGATCACACAGGCACTTGAAAAAGCCTACGAGCGGTATGCCTGTATTTTGGTAGGCCAAGCCGAACCGGAGGGCCCTGAATGGAGTCAACCAGTCGCCTGCACCGACGGGCTGGAGACCTATCGATCGATCTATCTTCCATATGAGATCCTTCGGTGGGGTGGTGACGTGGAAGCGATGTTCCCAGAGTCCTGTCGCCGACTCATTGAACGAGGCGTGTTACTTTCGCGATTCGTCTCATTCTGGTTTCGGCAGCCGCGGAAGTTATCTGGGTCTTATGACTTCTTTCTCTTGAAGATCGAGCGATTTGTCGAGTTCGTTTGCGAAGAAGCCCCGGAATTGGATGGTATCGTTGAGCGGGAAGCCAACGAGCTACGGCAGGCTTACGGAGACGCTAACGAGCCGACTGCTCAGAACGTAGTGATATCACCATGAATTTTTGGTCCAGTCTCCCGCGTCCCATCATTGGTTTGGCACCGATGGATGGTGTGACCGACGTCAGCTTCCGTTCTATCGTTGCGAGGCAGGGTAAGCCCGATGTGAGCTTCACGGAGTTTACACACATCCTCGATGTATGTCGTGGGCCGGAGATCCGTTTGGAGACACTGGTCTACAGCGAAATCGAACGTCCGATGGTCGCACAGCTATATGGGAACGACCCAGAGTTGTTTTACCAAGCCGCTCACGCGGTCTGTGAATTAGGTTTCGATGGGTTAGATATCAACATGGGTTGTCCATCGAAGCACGTGGCATCGTCCGGGTCGGGCGCAGGTTTGATCAGGACCCCTAATGTGGCTCATGCAGTCCTCCAGGCCGCCAGACGCGGGATCGAAGATTGGGCGGCCGGGCAGACACTCGAACAAGCCGGTTTCAACCCTGCAAGGGTTACGGCGTTTCGGCGGCTGAATGAGGAGCGAGGTAGTGAGAGGTCTGCGGCGCGGCGGCTGTTGCCGCTGTCTGTCAAAACGCGGCTCGGTTTCGACTCAGTGGTGGTGGAATCATGGGTCGGACATCTTCTAGCAGAGAAACCGGCGGTCATTTCGCTCCACGGCCGCACGCTTGGGCAGATGTATCACGGTACAGCGGATTGGTCAGCTATTGCGAGAGCTGCGTCGCTGGTTAAAGGGACCGGCACCCTGTTACTCGGAAACGGTGATCTCAACAATCTCGGAGAAGTCGTGACGCGTGTCCATGAAACCGGCGTCGACGGAGTCTTGGTGGGACGGGCTGTTCTTGGTGCCCCTTGGTTCTTTCGTTCAAAAGAACAGGCTCGTGCTCTGGCGTGTGGGACAGACGAGGTTACCCTACAATCATGCAGTGGTGAGACTGTCTCGCTGGATCATCGCTTGGCTGTCTTGTTGGACCACGCGCGGCAATTTCAGATGCTCTATGGCTCAGGCCAGTTTTACCGCATGCGCAAACATCTGGGCTGGTACTGCAGGGAATTTCCACATGCCGCGGCGCTTCGCGCGCGGATGTTTCGCCTGTCCTCCACCGAGGAGCTTGAAACGGTCATTGCCGACTACCGAGCTAATAGAATCGGTGACCGAGTCGAGGCCAAGTCCATCGGTGATGTAAGGATGCGGGCATCATGATGCGGCTAGTGCTGGCTTCCACTTCCCTTCGCCGTCGTGAACTCCTCGCCCTTTTGGGACTTTCTTTTGATGTCTGCTCTCCACCCTTTGAAGAACGCCCAGTATCGGGTCTCATGCCGGTTGAACAGGTCTCGTGTTTCGCCCTTGGCAAGGCGCAGTCCGTGGCCTCTGTGCAGCCTGGAAATCTCGTGCTTGGCAGTGACACGGTTATCGAATCAAAAGGTCGATTGTTGGGAAAGCCGGCAGATCTGAGTGATGCGCGCGCCATGCTCACCAGCCTCACGGGCCTATCGCATCACGTCCATACGGCTGTGGCTTTGTGCAATAAGGGACGGGAGATCGAAAGCATCAAAGTTGTGACCGCGACGGTGTACATGAAAGAAGTTGTCAATGACGCGATTGACCACTATCTTGCGAGCCGTGAATCAATGGGAAAGGCCGGAGCCTATTCGATCCAGGGACTGGGCGCAGACTTGATTGAGCGGATTGACGGAGACTACACGGCAGTAGTGGGAATGCCGCTGAAGGCAACGGCTCTACTGCTGCAGTCTGCTGGCTGCCATGTGCCGCGTGATTTAGATGAGTTGTATCGGCGGGCACCCTACCCCAATTGGAGTAGGTTTGCAGCCTCATTGCATGAGGAGGACGGTTCCTCCTAGAATGCGCCCGTTTGTTTTCCTTTTGCTGAATATCTTGCAGCTCGGTGGAAATCGAAATCGGAGGTGCAGTGCAGGAATGGATTCTCATGGACACACAAAAATGTGGGAAGTGGCTGGGTTGGCCGGGGTCCTAACAATGGTGGCTACCACAGTATGGGCGATCGATGTGAAATTATCTGTCAAAGACGCCCGAATAGCGTTGGACGCCGGTCGCGCGCCTATGGAAAAGGCCAATCTTCCGGAACAAGTAAAGATGGTATTGCAGCAAGCCTCCTTAGTTACCCGAGTGGGAGCTGATCCCAAGAAAAATCCCTGTGGTGCCAGTGCAATACTTCGCACCAAGCGCTATCGTCTGGAAGCGTTTGGTCGGCAGGAAGCGGTTGAGTCCAAGAAGCGGAAGACGGATGTTCGCATGCCGGAGGAGTTCATCAAAAAAGTCATAGACATGCCCAACATGGAGGTTGAGATCCAACTGTGCGGCGATGATGAGTATTTTGCCGAGGGGGCCGTCATTGAGTTGCAGCAGGGCTCAAACAGAATCAAGCCCATTGATATCGGAAAGGCCGAACGAGGGAGAAAAAACGAGGCCAACGGCCCAGCGTTCCGCTCACGTTTCACCGCGCTCTTCGCGTATGAACAGTTCGATCCGAATGCAGCGTCGGTGTTTGTCATCAACCTCTTGGATGGAACAGAAGCAAGAATTCTAGCCGACTTCTCTAGAGTAAAGTAGATCTCTCTGCCTATACTCCGCTCCGGGGGCGCATGGATTCACTCTCATCAAGCAATCGCCTCATTAAGTCGGATTGTGTAGAGATAGTGGTACAGGCCTTTGCGTTCCATCAGCTGAGCGTGCGTGCCCTCTTCCACCAGCTTCCCCTTGTCTAGAACGAGAATGCGGTCTGCACGCTGAACGGTCGAGAGCCTGTGGGCAACGACGAAAGTCGTCCGTCCCTCCATCAAACGCTCTAATGCCTCCTGAACCAGGCGTTCCGATTCCGTATCAAGGGAGGATGTGGCTTCGTCGAGCAGTAGAAGGCGCGGATTCTTGAGAATCGCTCGCGCAATCGCGATGCGCTGTCGTTGGCCGCCCGAGAGGTTGATCCCTTTCTCTCCCACCATCGTGTGATAGCGGTCGGGAAGCTCGGTGATGAAGGCGTGGGCATGCGCCGCCAGAGCGGCCTCCTGCACCGCCACTTCGGTCGCATCCAAGTTTCCGTAACGGATATTGTCGAGGATGGTTCCCCCGAACAGGATCGTTTCTTGCGGGACGAGTGCGATCTGCCTGTACCAGCTCTCGGCCTTCAAATGGCGGAGGTCATGGCCGTCAACGGTGAGGTGACCGGTGGACGGATCGTAGAACCGATGAAGTAAATTAATCACGGTGGTCTTTCCGGCACCAGTTGGTCCCACAATTGCGACCACTTCGCCGGGCTGTGCTTCAAACGACAGATTGGTTAACACAGGGGCTCGAGAATCATAGGCGAAGCCAACATGCTCAAAGCGCACGTAGCCGGTCACAGTGGAAAGCGTGTGGGCATCGGGTAGATCGTGAATCTCCGGCCTGGCATCCAGGATTTCGAAAACTCGCCGCATCGCGCCCTGCGCCTCTTTGACCTGCGCGAACACGCGAGCTGCTGAACTGAATGGGCCGATTAGGATGCCTGCGAACAGGACGAAGGCGAAAAGATCACCCGGCGTAATGGTTCCCTCGATGACTTGTTGGCCTCCGTACCAGATGACGGCTGCCGCGGCTGAAAATGTCAGCAGGCTAATCACTGGAATAAAAACTGCCATGATCCTGGCCCGCTGGAGCGTGAGCTGCACAGTTTGATCGATCTGTACAGCAAAACGCGCTTCTTCCCGTTGGGTCCGCACAAACGATTTGACGACGCGAATGCCGGAAATCACTTCCTCGACTAGCGTGCTGAGCGCGGCCGTGTGGTCTTGAATCGAGGTCGAGAGAGATTTTAGTCTTCGTCCGAAGAATTTGGCGACTATGACTAGCAAGGGGAGGAGGACTAAGATCAAGAGGCAGAGGCGCCAGTTCATAATAAGGAGAAAGGCGATGCCGCCGACGAACGTCACGAGTTGCTTGGCGCTGTCGATCGGGGTTTCCGTGATGACGGATTGAATGACTGTGATGTCGCTCATGAGACGTGAGAGTAGTTCACCGGTGCGACGCCGGGAAAAAAATCCGATGTCTAACATTTGCAGATGGCTGAACAGATATTTTCGAAAATCGGCGACAATGTTCTGNNAAATAGCTGTGGCCCATCGAGCAAAGTCCCTGTAGGAGTACCAGCCCGAGAAACAGTCCAATCAGCTCGCTCATCCTGCCGCCGTCGTGCTGGATGGTGATAACATCCCAGAGGGTGCCGGCCAAGCGAAGCAAGGCCAGATTAATGGCTGCCACGCCCATTACGAGCAGACCCGCCAGCATCATCCGTGATACATAGGGTTTGACGAACGGCAGAAAGCGTCGGAAGATCAACATGGCAAGTAAAGAGTGGTGGATTTGACAATGGCCCCCATCACCCGATCAGCTGCCCCATGATGAATCAGAGGCTGTGATGAGGAAAAAGTAAGCGCTCGATGGCGGCTAGAGTTGTGCGATCGACTCAATGAGGTTCTTATTGATCGCCACGAAATCCGCCCGGTCTTTGTCGTTAATCACGACATCTTTCAGGCTGATGAAGAGGCGGGTTTCTTCGTTGATCGCGTCGGAAACGCGATTTCTCATGGGAGGAATTAAGAAGTCGCCCACATAGACACAATTGACCGTCCGAATACGGATCCGAACCTTCTTGCCTTCGGCCACGACCTCCTCCTTCTGCGACGTGAGCCGATTTAGCTCCTCCGCCGAAGGAATTTTTGACGCTGGCGCAGCTTTTTATACTTATGCTTGCGCATTTTCTTCCGGCGTTTTTTCAATACGCTTGACATCCTCTGGTTCCCCTAGGTGCGGAAGTTTAGAAGCTTTCAGCTGAAAATGCAAGCTCACAGCAGCGTCACTGCCGCCGTGCCTCTCCGGACGGCTGTCCCTTGACCCTATGCTCGGTGCCTTCCTATACTGAGTGCGAAATGATATTTGAAAAAAGTAAACTGCTCACTCTGTCGTCACTGTGGGTTGTTGCCTGGCTCTTGTTGCTCGCTGTTACGACGGGGGCCTGTTCGTCCAAGGTCATCCAATATCCCGAAGACCATGAACGTATTCAGCGTATCGATCAGGCGGTGGAGTCGTTGAGAGACGCATACCAGGAAAAGAATCGTTCCAGTTTCCGGGCATTAATGCTACCGATCAATCAGCTAGATCAGCTTCAACGTCAAGTCGAGGAAGACTTCGATGCCTATCATTCCATCGCAATTGAGCTCAAGATTGAACGGATCATGATTGATGGGGAGGATATCGATGTGTACGTCCACTGGCAGGGCGTATGGAAAAAAGACGCCGAGGATACAGGCAGGCGGCAGCGCGGGCATGCCCGATTGCAATGGGTCGGGACGGAATCAATTCTGCTGCGTGGCGTGCAAGGCGATCTGCCATTCGGGATGAAGACGAAACAGGCGTTGTCTGACTTGCCGCCAACTGAGTCTAACCCTTGATCTTACAATCCATGTTACGGGACGCCCCTCCAAAAGCGGATTTTCTCGTCATCGGCAGCGGGGTTGCCGGGCTCCGTGCAGCGCTCGACCTGAGCCGTGAGGGTAGCGTCGTCATGCTCACCAAAGGCCATCCATTGCAGAGCAATTCCATTTTTGCTCAGGGTGGTGTAGCTGTGGCGCTGAGTGAGGAAGATGATGTCACGATTCATTTTGCAGACACGGTGAAGGCGGGACATGGACTATGTCGTCGTGAGGTTGTGCGGGTTTTGGTGGAAGAAGGCCCGCATCGGATTCAGGAACTGATCCATTGGGGAGCAAAATTCGACAAGGCCGGAGGCAAGTTTGCCTTTGCCCGTGAAGCAGCGCATAGCCGGAGCAGAATCCTCCGGGCTCGGGGCGATGCAACAGGCAACGAAATGGTGCGTGCGTTGATGGTGCAGGCTGGTCGGCAAAAACGGATCCGTCGGCTGGATTACCATTTCACCGTGGATCTTGTCGTCGAAGAGGGACGATGTTGTGGGGCAGTAGTCCTAAATGAAAATTCCGGGGAGCAATTTGTACTTCCAGCTAAAGCGGTCGTGCTTTCGACCGGTGGGGCAGGCCAAATCTACGCGCGCACGACGAATCCGGCGAATGCGACCGGCGACGGTATGGCAATGGCCTTTCGTGCGGGCGCTCAACTGCATGACATGGAGTTCGTGCAATTTCATCCGACGGCGCTCTACGTGCCGTCGAGTCCGCCATTTCTCTTGTCAGAGGCAATGCGAGGTGAGGGAGGACAACTACGCAACCACAAGGGTGAAGCGTTCATGCACCGGTATCATCCGCTGGGCTCTTTGGCGCCCAGAGATGTAGTGGCACGGGCAATTTGGGCGGAAATGGCTGCGACCCGAGTCCGGTATGTCTACCTCGATGTGACCCACCTTGGATCGGATTTCGTGAAGCGGCGATTCCCGACAATTTACGCGACGTGTCTGCGTCATGACATCGACATCACGGAAGAATGGATACCAGTTTCACCGAGTGCGCATTACATGATGGGAGGGGTGTGGACCGATGTCAATGGGGCCACAAGCCTTCCGGGTCTCTTCGCTGCTGGCGAAGTCGCGTGTAGTGGCGTACATGGAGCGAACCGGCTGGCAAGCAATTCATTGTTGGAGGGATTAGTTTTTGGTAGGCGAGCCGGATTGGCTGCCCTTGCGTGGGCCGCGAATCATCCTCTGCCTCCTCTCACCTATCAATCTGAAATGTTGCGGCGCTGTCGTTTTGACCGATTGGACGATGCCGAAAAATTACGCAGTTCTCTTCGTCGAATCATGTGGGGACAGGTCGGGATCATCCGCTCTCGTGAGTCGCTGATTCGCGCCACAGCCCAGCTCTCTCGATGGGAGCGCATGGTGTCGAAGTCTCTTGTGTCACGAACGGATCTGGAGGTGAAGAACATGGTTCAAGTTGCGCATTGTGTGGCAGAAGCCGCGCTATGGCGCGAAAACAGCGTGGGTGCTCATTTCCGGTCTGACTTTCCCAAGGCGAAACGTCATGGCTGGAAGCTCCACAGCCAGCTCTTTCCAACTAGGCTAACTACCGATCGAGCGGACTGGAGAAAACAGGGGTCAGTGGTTGCAATGATGCCTTCGAAGACGGGATCGTACCGCCAGTAGCGGCGAGATCGCGCATAAGAAAGACCCGATAGTATCGCAGCACCTTGCGGACATACTTTTGGGTTTCATTGATTGGTGGAACAGTTCGGTAGCGATCTACGAGATTCTCCCCGGCATTATAGGCCGCCAGTGCCAGCGGAAGATTCCCGCGGAATCGATCCAGCAGTTGTCGGAGGTATTTGGTTCCCCCGCCGATATTATCTTCAGGATCATACAGATCCCTCACATCCAACTGCACTGCAGTTTGCGGCATGAGCTGCATGAGTCCCACAGCGCCTGCCCGTGACACTGCCAGAGGGTCAAAATCTGATTCTGCTTTGATGACTGCACGGATGAGCGCCGGAGGCAGGTTATGTTGGCGCGAGAACCGGTTGATCATCGGCTCCAATTCTTGCTCCGAGATCACGGGGTGCAGTTGATTGAGCTGCTCGTCAATACGACGATAACGAAGATCGGAGGGCACGTTTGTAAGAGAAATGGTCCCTTTCGCATCGATATATTGGTAAATTTCCGAGTTGCCGGTCGAGGGTGAGGCCAAAAGGCATCCCCCAATTCCTACAGTGAAGGCGGCTAGCCTGCACAATCCGAATCCGCTTGTTGTTAGTTGTAGTCTTGGCATGGTGAAACGATAGCAGTCTGCCCCCTCCTGTCAAGGGAATGCAGATCTTATGCCCCGGATCCCTAGGAAACCGGATTGAAAACAGGAGGATAAAATCTCAATTAAGAGGGGCTTGCTCCAAGAAACGTTCTCGTTCTCCTATAAATAGTTCATAAAGCTTCTTGGTTAGCGGACCGGGTTTCCCCAATCCAATGGGCCTATCGTCGACAGAAATCACGGGCATGATTTCCATGGTGGTGTTGGTAATAAAACACTCGTTCGCTGCGTATAACTGGTCTGGTGTAAAGCGTCCTTCTTCCACAGAGAGGTGGAGTTCCCTTGCTAGTTTTATCACGATTTCACGTGTGATGCCGTCCAAGAGACCACACTCGAGAGCTGGCGTTCGTAAGGAGCCGTCTGTCACAAAGAACAGATTGCTGACGGTACATTCGGTCAGATGCCCTTCCCAGTTAAGGAGGATGCTATCGAAAACCTTTGCCGCGCTCGCTTCACTTTTCGCGATGATGTTATTGAGAAAGTTTGTGGCTTTGATCTTTGGCGATAGTGCACTCGGCAAGTTTCTTCTGGTTCCAGCAATGATCAATGCGACTCCCAGCTCGTAGAAATGGGCCGCCGGAACAATGAGAGGCTTGGCCATTATCACAATGGTTGGAGATGGACAGAGCGCAGGGTCTAGCCCGATGTCTCCAACGCCGCGTGAGACGGTAATTCTCAAGTATGCATCTTGCTGATCATTGCCAACATCATTGCGTCTCATGGATTCATGCAGGAGGCCCGGCCATTGTTTCGTCGAAATCGGGATGTTCAAGCCTATGGCTTCTGCGGAGCGGAATAGACGGGACACATGTCGGTCGCGCATGAAAATACGATTCCCGTAAGAACGGAGCGTTTCGTAGACCCCATCTCCATAGAGAAACCCGTGGTCGTAGACCGAGATTACAGCGGCTTCTTTCGTTACGAACCCATCGTTTACGTATATCCACATAAACAGGAGAGCGCTATGAGAATGCACTAAAAAAGGCTTGAGCCTTGTGAATCGTTTCCTCATACTCTCGAGCCGGCTTAGAATCCGCCACAATGCCAGCCCCTACCTGAAGGTGGCACTTTCCGTCTCTCATGATCAGCGTTCGGATCAGGATGTTGAAGTCGATATCACCGCTCCAACTGATGTAGCCCATCGACCCAGTATAGGCGCCACGTCGGACCGGCTCCAACTCCTCGATAATTTCCATGCAGCGAATCTTGGGGACGCCGGTGATGGTGCCACCCGGAAATACCGACCTGAGCAAGTCAAACCCGGTCTGGTTGCTCCTCAGAATGCCAGTGACGTGAGAGACCAGATGGTTGACATGCGAGTACTGTTCTAACGTCATTAGTTCCTCTACTCGGATGCTCCCAAAGTCGCAAACTCTGCCGAGATCATTTCGTTCTAGGTCAACCAGCATTACATGTTCAGCACATTCTTTTTCACTGGAGCACAGTTCAGTTACGAGGATTAGGTCGGCTTCTCCGCTTTCGCCGCGAGGGCGAGTTCCTGCAATCGGGCGCGTATCCACACGACGCCCTTCGAGGCGGACAAGTCGTTCAGGCGATGAACTGATCAGGCTGGTCTGCTCGAACCGTAGCAGCCCCGAGAGGGGCGCAGGATTCAAGGTCCGCAGGCGATGATAGGTATGTAGATCCGTCTGAAGCCCAAATCCTGGAGAGAGGTCGTCGGTTATTGCTGCGAAACGGTGCGAGAGGTTCGCTTGGTAGATATCCCCTGCCGCGATATACTCCTGACAGCGGCGAACGCGATCCATATATGTCGACGGCGATTGTTCTGGTAAAAATGCGAAACGGACAGGCACATCAAGCTTCGTTGGAAACACGCTGGGGCTGGACAGGCGTGCTTCCAATGCGGCTAGGCGGTCGCGTCCCTCTCGAAATAGTTTATCCCGCGGCTCGCCGAGAAACCGTTCAAGCGGTGGGCAGAACATGAGGACCATACGGTCCAGTTTGTGGTCAATGGCCGCGACTAAGTCAAAGAAAGCAAACTCTAGATCGGGCATGTCGATGTCATCGAGTGCTACCGTTGGCATTCTCTCAAACTGGCGCACGAGATCATAGCTGAAGTAGCCAATTGCGCCTCCGAAAAAAGGTGGAGTGTCAGGGGGCCGGATGATGCTGGAATTTCCCATGAGTCTAGCGAGGTACTCGAAAGGGGCAGAGTCGAAAACTTCATAACCCTGCATCGTTCGTCGTGTGTATGCGCCGGCTTTTCCGGTCAAAACCTCATAGGGATCGACAGCAAAGAATGAATACCGACCCATGGTCGTTTGGCCGTTGCCGCTTTCGAAGAGAAAGGATGGGTGCTGAGGTGAGGCGATTCTGGAATAGAGTTCAAATGGACTTGCCGATGGACGAGGAAGGATTGTCACGAGAGGTGATGGAGGGCCTTGAAGAAAAGGAATTGAGGAAGGCATTGTCAAAAGCATGATAAAAAATTTGTCCTCGCAGGAGAGTGGTGGCTACTATACTGCACTGCGGCAATTTCTGCAGGAACAATCCCAATCGTCTTGACATTCCGGGGGGGGTTCTGCTTAAATTGCGCGCCCATTATCGGCAGAGTCCTGCTCATGAGCTGCATGCGCACTGGCCTTCCGTGGGTTTGGGATGCCCCCTCCACAAGATCCGTTATACGCGGGGCTCGGCCAGGCCGTTCGAATAGGAACGGAACTGCTGGCTGCGCTGATCGTTGGGGGTGGACTTGGATGGGTGATCGATACATATCTCTTAGGATCGTCCCCTTGGGGGCTTATCCTTGGGTTAGTATTCGGCGCGGTAGCTGGGGTCAGGAGTGCGTATCGGGCCGCGCAACGATGGCAAGATTCATCAGGGAATTCGAGTAAGTAAGGATTATCATGGAACAGAGTCCGCTCCATCCGTTCGAACTCCACAATATCATTCAGATTGATCTGGGTGGGTTAGACATTTCCATCACCAAGGCCGTGCTTGTTATGTGGGTGGTGGTGGCGCTCGTCGCGCTGCTGATGGTGAAGGCCGGGTCTGCTAGGAAATTGGTCCCAGGTAAACTGCAAAGCATGGCTGAAATGTTGGTCGATTTTATTCGTGGGATTATTCTTGACACAATGGGTGAAGGGGGCATGAAGTTCTTCCCTTTGATCGCGACATTGTTTCTCTTCATCCTTTTTTGTAATCTGATTGGACTGATTCCCGGGTCCTACACCGTAACGAGTCAAATAGTTGTCACGGCGGTCTTTGCCACCGCGGTGTACGGCCTAAGCCTGATCATGGGATTCGTCTTGCATGGAGTCAAGTTTCTCGGAATCTTAGTGCCGCCCGGAACACCGGGTTGGTTGTTGCCACTGATGGTACCCATCGAATTGATCAGCCAACTGGCTCGCCCGATTTCATTAGCGGTTCGGTTATTCGCTAATATGACCGCCGGGCACGTGATTCTCGGGGTGTTGTTCGGGCTTGCGATCAGTGGGGGACTCTTGATCGGATGGCTGCCCTTCGCCTTTACGATCGCGATGAACGGATTGGAACTCGGCATTGCATTCATTCAAGCCTATATTTTCACGGTACTGACGTGCGTCTATATGGGCGACGCATTTCACCTGCATGGTCACGACGAGCACGCGCACTGACGCGGGCCGGCATAGACAAGGGAGGAGCGAGGCAAAATGGATTCAGCAGCAGCAGCGTTATTGGGAATGGGATTGGCAGCAGCGGGATTTGCCGGAGCCGGTGTCGGTATTGGTTACATCTTTGGAAAGATGATCGAAGCAGTTGCACGCCAGCCGGAAGCTGAAGGCCGAGTTGGTAAGTACATGTGGATAGGGTTCGCATTGGTCGAAGCCATTGCGTTGTACGGTTTGGTTATTGCCTTTATCATCATGGGCCTCCGCAAGTAGGAGCAGGTTTAGGTTTAGGTCAAGGCCGAGGGGTGTTTATCACCAACCTCAGCCTGAACCTCAGCCTTCCTGAGAGAAACAATGCCCCAGTTTGAATCTCATTTTTTCTCATCCCTGATCTTTTGGGAGATCATATCTTTCGCGATCCTGTTTTTCGTGCTCTATAAGTATGCTTTCCCCGGTATTATGAGCATTCTTGAAGAGCGAGAAAAGAAAATCAAAGATAGCTTGGACCAAGCCGAGCGTCACCGTTCCGAGGCGGAGCGCCGACTCAATGAATACGAAGCGAAACTTGGCGCGGCAGGCAAGGAAGCAGAAGGCATTCTCGCAGCGGCCAAGGAACGTTCGCAGCGGCTGATGGAAGAAAACGAGCAGCGCTTGACTGCAGAGGCGGACCGCATCAAAGGCGATGCGACGCGCGAGATTGACCAAGAACGTCGGAAGGCGGTACAGGACATTCGTGCCCAGACAACCGAATTGGCTCTGATGGTGGCGGAGAAGGTGGTGCAGCGTAGCCTATCCGACGCCGATCACCGAAAATTTGCCGACGAGGCCCTTGAAGCGTTGTCAAGATCCTCCCACCGATAAGGTGTTGAGGCCAGGTGTGTTCAGCCCAAACTGACTCCGCCTGGCCGATACCCTTCCAAGTCTACCGTAACGTATTGAAACCCCAACTCCTTAAGTCTCGTGGCGATCCTCGCGCCTCGCTCCGCATCCATGAGTTGGAGCAGTTCATCTTTTGTGACTTCAATCCTGGCGATCTCTCCATGGTCGCGGACTCGATAATGACGAAGGCCTTCTTGGTGGAGGACAGTTTCTGCTCCTTCTACTCGACTCAGCCGTTCTCTGGTGATGGTTGTTCCGCGAGGAATTCTAGATGAGAGGCAGGCTGCTGCCGGTTTATCCCAATTGGAGAGTCCCAAGTCTTTGGCGAGCGCACGAACATCTGCCTTCGACAGTTCAGCTTCAACAAGTGGGCTCCGCACCCCCCATTCCTGCGCGGCCTTGATTCCGGGCCGATCGTCGCCAAGATCGTCAAGATTCGTTCCATCCACCATGAAAGCTGTGGCACGCGCTTTTCGCAAGTCCCCGATGAGTTGGTACAAGTCATTTTTGCAGTGGAAGCAACGCGACGCGTCATTTTTACTAAATTCCATAATTTCCAGCTGATCAGTCTGTACGATTTCATGACGCACGCCAATTTCCCCGGCAACACGTCTGGCAGTTTCTAACTCGATAGACGAAAACGTGGGTGAGACGGCTGTGATACCAATGGCTTTGTCATGAAGTTGCTCGTGAGCCACTTTGAGGACTAAGGTGCTGTCAATCCCACCGGAATAGGCAACCAACACAGAGCCCATGTCGGAGAGTAGAACTCGGAGACGATCGAGTTTGGACAGGAGAAGGGCTGTTTCTATGGAGGTTGTGATCTCATCTCTCCTAATCATGGACTTTCGCTTTCACAATGTTACCGACGACAACAAGTGTGTAGTGTTGAGGATCGAGGTACTGTTTGGCGACGCGGAGAACATCTTCTTTTGTGACCTGCTCGATCCATTCCGGATACTGGCTGAAGTACTCAAATCCCAGGCCGTAAAATTCCACTTGGGCCAGCACACGCGCAAGTTTTGCCGTAGAGTCCAAGCGTAACGGAAAGCTGCCCATCAAAAACGATTTAGCATCGGCAAGTTCCTGGTCGCTTATAGGTGACTCGCGGATGGCCTTAATTTCAGCTAGCACGCCGCTGATCGCCTGGTTGGTAGTTTCTGTCCTAGTCTGGAGATTGACCCAAAAAGATCCGGAAATCGCACGAGCATCGTAATGGCTTCTAATGCTATACGCGAGCCCCTGCTTGTCTCTGATGGAGTCCATCAACCGTGAGGAAAATCCTCCGGCACCGAGAATATGGTTCATCACGGTTACGGCATAAAAGTCAGGATGTGTCCGACTAATTCCACCGTGTCCCAGCACGATGGTGGATTGCGTTAGATCCTTTTCTATGAGCTGAACAACCTTCTTATCGGTGTGGGAATATTTCTTGACTGCCCTGGGCCGAGCCGCGCCTTTCTTCCAGGCCCCGAAATGAGTTTGGACGAGAGACGCCGCTTGTTCTATCGTGAGGTCGCCGACGATGGCGAGAATGGCCTGATTGGGCACATACTGCTTGGCGTAAAAACCTTGTACATCTGCCAAAGTGACTTTACTCACTGTCTCTTCGCTTCCATTCACTGGCCACCGATAAGAATGACTACGGAAAATCAGCTGATTAAACGCTTTCATGGCCACATGGCCGGGATCGTCGTTGTCACTGACGATTTCGCCTAGTATCTTGGAGCGTACCCGATAGAACTCTTGCTTGAGAAATGCCGGGTGCTGAAGAATATCGGCCAGGAGAGTGAATCCCACGTCGACATCCTTCTTAAGTACACGCGCTGAGGCGGTTGTGAAATCTTTGCCTGCTCTGACCTTCAGTGACCCACCGACGAAGTCGATTTCTTCAGCAAGCTGTTTCGATGATCTTGTGGTTGTCCCTTCATCTAAAAGGCTGGCTACCATGTTGGCTAGCCCTGCTTTCTCCGGAGGATCATGCGCCGAACCGGTCTTGATCAAGGCGTTGATTTCGACAATAGGGAGGAAATGCTGTTCTAAAACCAAAACTGTTATTCCATTGGAAGTCGTGATTTTTGTTGGGTAGATTTCTGCACCGTATGCTGACGTGGTTATGTAGGTGAATGCGGCCCAAAACCCTCCTAGACCGATCCCTATGTACAGACCCCAGGTTGCCAGGAAATGGTATTTGGACCTCATCGAGGCAAGCAGAGTGCGCATGGCGAGCTAGGATCTCCTTGGGGTTACTGCAGGGGGAGTCTGTTCTGGCTGTTTGGAAGGCAGCGGGACCAGAATCCCGACGGTCCTGACGTCTTCGGTTAGGTATTGCTTGGCGACGCGCTGAACGTCTTTAGCCGTCACCGCACGGATACGTTCAAGAAATTGGTCTACCCATCGCCATCCTGCGCGTACCGACTCCGATTGTCCAAGCAACATAGCATAGCGAAAGTTTGAGTCCTGCTCGAAAACACGAGATGCTTCCACTTGGTTCTTGGCACGTTGTAGTTCTCGCTCGGATGGTGGCTCATTCTGCAACCGAATGATTTCGTGCTGTAGCGCTTCTTCGACTATTTCGATCTTCGCACCAGGACTGACAAGCGAGTAGAAATAGAAGAGACCAGGATCTGTCTGCATCAGGCTGTATGCGGCTCCAACGGCCAACGAGTTTTTCTGCTCATAGACCAAGCTGCGGTAGAGTCGTGAGCTTTTCCCGTGCGAAAGAATCGACTCGAGTATATCGAGTGCATAGGAATCCTCGCTGGTGTAGTTAGGTACGCGAAAGCCCATCATCACAAAGGGAACCTGTGCCTCGCGCTTGATAAGAAAGCGTCGCTCGCCGCGCTGTTCAGGTTCCATCGACAAGATTTGTTTCGGCGAGGGTCCTTTAGGAATCGGTTCAAATAGACGTTTGATTGTCTCGATCAAAGTATTCGCTCTGATGTCGCCCACCACAATTAGTGTGGCATTGTTGGGGGAGTAAAACGTGTCATAGTGGTGCTGCAAATCCTCCAGCGACATCGCGTCGAGATCCCCAAACCAACCGATCACCGGCCAATGATAGGGGTGGCTAATATAGGCTTGCGCAAACAGAGCTTCGACCAAAGTGCCCTGCGGGTCGTCTTCGGTCCTAAGACGTCTTTCTTCTTTTACTACTTCGCGTTCGGTTCGGAATTCGCTATGGTCGAGAATCAGGCCCTGCATCCGGTCGGCTTCAAGCTCCAAGGCCAATTCCACCCGATCGGCCGCGATATTTTCGAAATAAGCCGTGAAATCTTGGCTGGTAAAGGCGTTGTCAATCCCGCCGTTCTTGCGAATGATGCGGGAGAATGACCCCTTGGGGTATTTTGCAGTTCCTTTGAACATCATGTGTTCGAGCATGTGTGAGAGTCCAGCTCGCCCCATCACTTCGTTTCGGGAGCCGACCTTGTACCACACCTGCACTGTTGCTACCGGAGCTTTAGGTATTTCTACCAGGAGCACTTTCATCCCGTTCGATAGGAAATGCTCTTGGGGTACGACGGCAATTGCAGGAGAGAATTCGACGAGCAGAAGTAGTGCTGTGAGGATACACGCCGCCATGCATCGATGGACAGCTTGCCAGATTATGTTGGGATAAGGCACAAACGGCATGCTAGCAACGAGATTCAATAGGTGTCAAGGCAAGCGGTTTGCGCCCGGCGGAGAGACTTCCTAATTGCCCGCAGGCGCCAAACACATCTTGCCCCCGGCTCTTGCGGACGAAAACATCAATGCCCGCCCGGCAGAGCATAGCGTGAAAGGTGAGGATATCTCGTTCTGGTGGCCGAGAAAAACGACTTCCGGGAAATTCATTAAAAGGAATCAGATTGACCTTACACTTGATGCCTCTGAGCAATTTCAGGAGTCGCTGCGCGTCGGCAGGGCGATCGTTCACACCGGCTAGGAGGACGTATTCGAACGTGAGACGTCGGGTTGGTAGCAACGGATATCGGCGGCAGGAAGCCATCAGTGATTCTAGCGAGGCGATATCGCTGGCGGCAGGCATCAGCCCTCGGCGTTGCTCTGGCCTGGTCGCATTGAGGGAAATGGCCAGATTCACGCCGAGTGTCGAAACCTCATTAAGACGGGACGCAAGCCCCACTGTAGAAACCGTAATACGACGGGGCGACCACCCAAGGCCCCAGGACTTGTTCGTTAGACAGGTAACGGCCGTCACAAGTGCATCAAAATTGGCCAAGGGCTCTCCCATTCCCATGAAGACTAGATTGGTGAGGCGCTCATCGGTTGCTAGCCTGTCTTGGGCTGTCAAGACTTGATCGATAATCTCGTAAGGCTTGAGGTTACGCTTTAGTCCCATCGTGCCGGTCAGACAGAAGGTGCAATCCAACATACAGCCGATCTGCGTCGAGACGCAGATCGTGAGCCGCCGGTCGTCCGGAATGAGGACAGTTTCAGTCGTCAAGCCGTCATTGAGCGTCAACAAAAGCTTGCGAGTTCCGTCCTGAGATTGTAGCACTGTGCAGTGTTTCGAGCGTTCAATGGAAGCAATCTCTGATAGAATTCGACGATCACGAATAGAGAGATCGGTCATGTGCGCGATTGTGCGGACGCGCCGTTGATAGAGCCAGCGGAGGATTTGTCCGGCACGATACTCTGGCCAGCCTCGTGAAAGGACGAACTNNGACTTAACAAATTGGTCGGAGTGTTTGGCTTCGGCATGAAGCAATTCCTTGGCAATGATCAGTGGGGAAGAGCCTACCATAAGTGTGACCCAAACCAACACAGTGCACAAAAATATATGGGTGATGGTCGTGAAACTTCTTTCATTGTCGATGAGCCCATATATAATAAGTACCGGTAGTGGGGGATGAAAACTAGTCTCAAACATATTACCTGCCTGGGCCGCAGTATCCCGTTGATCACTGTACTGGTTTTGCTGCTTGTTGGGGGTGTCCGATTCAGAGACGCCCTTTCGGCGCCGGTGATCGCTCTTGATCCGCAACGCGCTGATAGCTGCGGATCGGCAGAAGACTGTTTTGCCGTGGCGGCCTGGCCCAAGGAGCGACTAGGCAATTCTTTGACGAGAGATCAGGTCGTTGCGCTGAAGCTGAAACGGCTTCAAGGAGTGATGGAGCAATTCCCAGCTTCCCGTTGGTCCAATCGGGCAGGGTTGCTATCTGGAGTATTGCTAATTGAACGGAACCCGGCCGCTGCCCTCCAGTATTTTCGTTCAGTCCAGCATGACTTTCCGGATCTTCGTGATTACATTCAATTCTGGATGGGCAAGGCCCTTCTTCACCTCGGCGATGCCAAGGAAGCAGCGGTCACGTTAGAAACCGTGCCTGAAACTGTCCCTTACTCGAATCTTCTCCCGCAAGTAATCCTCCATGCCGGGGAAGCCTGGTACCAAGCCTCTAGCTGTCCAGATGCTATCGCTTGGCTGGTCAGAGCCGTCGGCCTGAATCACAAAGAACCACAAGTTGCCCAAGCCTGGCTGCGAATGGCTGCCTGCCATCTTCGAGACAATAATCTGGACCAAGGGAGACAGGCTCTGAAGCAACTGTGGGTGCGGTTTCCTCAGTCAGAGGAAGCGAAAGAAGCGGAGGCCTTGCTTACGACCAACATCGGTGGGGAAACCTGGGAACCGCAAGCAGCGGAGCACTACGCTAGAGCCCAGGCATTTCTCGGGCAGGCTCTTCATGTCGAAGCTATTCAGGAGCTAAAGAAATTTCTCGAGAAAGATCCTCCCTTCTCGGAGCGCGGGGACGCCAAGCTCAAACTGGGAATCGCCCAGGTTCGACTGAAGCGCTATGAACAGGCACAAGAAACCTTTCAGTCGCTTGCAGGGGCGCAGGTGGCGCAGTCCGCTGAGGCCACTGTGTGGCTCGCCAGGGTCTATCTTAGGCGAGGGCTCGGAGAGGAGCTGTTAAGGCTGAGCCGGGTGCTGTCGAAACGATCGCTGTCTCTCGAGCAAAAGGGACGGATTAATGTGTTTGCGGGGATTTGGTTGGAAGATCATGAACAGTTCGACGAAGCGATCGCCAAGTATCAACAAGTTGGCAAATCGGGAGGGTCGGCCTCCCAGCGGGATGATGCGCAATGGCGGGAAGGGTGGGCGTTCTATCGGACAGGCCGCTACCATGAAGCGATTAGGGTGTGGCAGCACATAGTTGACCAGGGGGACAGCATCTTTGAACCGCAAGCGCTCTACTGGGTAGGCCGTGCACACGGTCAGACAGGAAGTCCCAGATCGCAGGATGTCTTCTTACTGCTCTGCGAAAGGTACCCGTACACCTACTATTGTCAACTGGCCAGGGAACGTACGGATTTGACTGCTTCCGCTGATACTGAGGAAGAGATGGTCGCAGCTTCAGAGGCTCCGAATCCTACTGTTTCAGATGTGATCCGGCCACCAAACGATAATCGGACAGAGATTGAGCAGCAACCTGCTTATCGACGTGCAGTTGAACTGAGGGCGCTTGGACTTGAACGAGATGCTGCGAGAGAACTCGCAGCTCTGACGGACCACTACAGTCGAGATACCGATGTTTTGATGGCATTGTCTGTGATGTTGAATGAAGTGGGGGACTATCATCATGCGCTACGTCTCGTGCGATCCCGATTTCGTGACAAACTGGAACGAACCGGTGGGATAGGGATAGAGAGCCTGTGGAACATCGCTTATCCCAAGGGACTTATTCCAACGATTACAGCGGAGCGAGCGCAGGAAGTCGATCCCTTGCTTGTTGCGGCAATCATTAGAGAAGAAAGTCACTATGATTGGCGAGCGGTGTCGCGTGTCGGGGCCATCGGTTTGATGCAGGTCATGCCCGCAACGGCTAATGCGGTGGCACAGCGTTATCGCCTTCCCGAGGTAGCTCGAGAGGATTTATTCGATCAGCAAACCAACATCCGGATTGGGGTTCGGTATGTTGAACAATTGCTAGCCCAGTTTTCCGGGAATCTCGTGCAGACCATTGCAGCATACAACGCTGGTCCAATCGTTGTAGAAAGCTGGGTGGCTGCTACTCGGGGGCGTAGTGAGGATGAGTTTGTCGAGTTGATTCCTTACCGAGAGACAAGACGATACGTGAAACGTGTGGTTCGAAGTTACAAAGAATACAAACGCCTGGCAGGTTCGGCGAAACCAGTTTCTTGACAAGACTTTGTGAAGTTTTTATATTTGCATCCCAGCTGTCGGTTTTTCTTGTAAGGGGGAAAAAGGAAGCTAGCTCATCATGGCATTGGATCGTCTTGATGCGCTTGAAACCAGGATCAGGGATCTGGTGAAATTAGTGCAAGAACTGAAGAGGAGAAATGCCTCACTAGAAGACGAGGTGAAGGCAACTCGTCAGAGATTGGCCTCCCAGGATGGAATAAATCGCCGATGGGAGAAGGAGCGGATCGATATTAAATCCAGGATAGAGCGAGTAATGGGCGAAATCGACTTGCTCGAATGCCTAGATGAATCCAAGGAGGTGGCCCTTGACTAAAACCATCGACGTTGAGATCTATGGCCAGCGGTACGTGATCCGGGGAGATGCCGATGATGCCTACATTCGGCGTCTTGCACATTTAGTCGATGATCACATGAAGCACCTTTCCGAAGGGATGAAGACGGCGACACCGTCGAAATTGGCTGTGTTAACGGCGATCAACCTCGCCCATCAGCTCTTCGAGTCAGAAAAGAAACGGGCACAAGGGGAAGCCGATGTGGATCGTCGGATGGTAACGTTGATGGAGTCTATCGAAGAGCAGATGCCGACCTCCCTCTTTCGATAGAGAGGCGAATTCTAGGGACTGAGAAAAAGTTTCGCCTTGCTTTAAAAGAGACCCTTTGTTATCGTGTTCTTGGTAAAGGAAAGAGTGTAAATAAACGTGGTGGTTTGTGCGTAAGCGGGAAAGAGAGGCTGGTCTTTCAGAAGAGCGGATTCAAGTCAACAGGAATAGAGTGTTGTGAATGTGAGAGATTATCTTTGGGTGTCCAAGTACAATGAATCAGTCCGATGGGTTCTCATTCGAGAGGCCAGGTCCATGAGGCGGATTTTCGAGGACTTACAGCAACTGGTGATGGAAAGTGTGCGGTGGCTACTTGCTGGCTCCGGTGAGATACAATGTACCATACCTGTTTCTCTAGCCAATCCTCCTCGTCGTACGAGGTTTCGGCATGTCTCGATATTTCGACTGAGGAGAGGTGAACAGAATACGAGGGATGGTATGCGAACACAAAGAAGATCTCTTACGTTTCCTGTATGAGCTCCTAGCAATCTTCTGAATCTCTTCTGCCTCCTCCATAATCCCGCTAAATCTTGATTGTTCTCTGTGTGTGCGCCAGGTGTGTCGGCCTGGTTATTCAAGAAGGGGGTGACTCCCATTTCTACCTCAATGGTCGTTTATCTATTGTGCGGGTTCTTGGGTGCCGTCATAGGTGTTGGCTTGTTCGAAATAGTTCGGCGCAACATGGCTGTAGCCAAACGGGTAGCGCTCGATCAGCAGGCAAAACAGATGGTGCTGAATGCGCAGCGTGAGGCTGAAAATCTGCTAAAAGAAGCAAGATTTGAAGCCAAGGACCTTGTCTTCCAGGCAAAATCTGAGTCGGAGAAAGAACAGAAGGCTAAGCTCATCGAGCTCTCGACGGTCGAAAAGCGCCTTGCCCAGCGGGAAGAAGGTTTGGATCACAAACTCGTGAACATGGAGAAGCGCGAAAGCGCGGTAGAGAGACAGGAACGGGAATTCGCGCAACGGGAAGAGAGGCTTACAGCGAAAGAAACAGCATGCGCCAAGGCCGAACGTGAGCACCGAGAAGCTTTGGAGCATGTGGCAGGCATGACAGCGGAAGAAGCTAAGAAACAACTGATCGTCGAAATGGAATCACAGGCACGTCTCGATGCCGCCGGTCTTGCTAAGCGGACGCTCGAAGAGGCGCGTGAAAATGCTGAACGAGAAGCCCGCGAAGTCATCACCAGCTCCATTCAGCGAGTGGTGCGTGACTATGTCTCAGAATCCACGATCTCTGTGGTGCCGATTCCAAACGACGCGATGAAGGGTCGGATCATTGGTCGGGAAGGTCGGAACATTCGCGCGCTCGAAGCGGTCACTGGAATTGATTTGATCATCGATGAGACTCCTGAGGCGGTAATCGTCTCAGGATTCGATCCCTTGCGTCGTGAGATCGCAAAGGTCTCGCTCGAACGGTTGATGCACGATGGACGCATTCATCCTACACGCATCGAAGAGATCGTTGAAAAAGTAAAGGTCGACATTGACAAGCTTATGTATGAAGAAGCCGAAAAGATTATCTTCGAGCTAGGGCTCTCGGACTTCCATCCGGAGTTGATCAAAGTGTTGGGGCGTTTGAAGTACCGAACGAGCTACGGACAGAATAATCTCTATCATGCTCGGGAAGCTGCGTATATTTGTGGCATTATGGCATCGGAACTTCACCTCGATGTTAAGTTATCTCGGCGAGGAGCCCTGCTCCACGATATTGGTAAGGCGGTAAGTCATGAGGAAGAAGGGCCCCATGCCATGTTGGGAGCAGAACTCGCCAAGAAATACGGTGAGTCCTCAAAGATCGTCAATGCGATTGCCGCGCACCATGAGCAGGTGGAACCGATTTGTCCGGAAAGTGTCTTGGTGGCTGCGGCTGAGGCGTTGTCGGCGGCTCGGCCAGGAGCTCGGAGGGAGGCCTTGGAGTCTTATGTGAAGCGGTTGGAAAAGCTTGAATCCCTGGCCACAGGACAGAAGGGTGTGCAGAAGGCCTATGCGATACAAGCTGGACGAGAAATTCGTGTGATTGTGAGGCAGGAAGACATTACGGATACGGAGACGTTCCAGCTTTCTCGTGAACTCGCGAAGAAAATCGAGCAGGAGTTGACCTATCCTGGTCAGATAAAGGTTACTGTCATTCGAGAAAGCCGCTACGTGGAGTACGCCAGATGAAGTTGCTGTGCATCGGCGACATTATGGGAGAGCCGGGCCGGCGAGCTGTGGTTAGAGCTGTGCCGCGCCTTGTAGCGCAAGGCCAAATCGATGTGGTGATCGGAAATGGGGAGAATGTAGCGGGTGGATTTGGTATCACTCCGGAGTTGGCTGAAGAGCTCTTTGACATCGGTTTGTCGGTCATCACAACGGGCAACCATGCCTGGGACAAAAAGGAAGCACTAGAATACTTCTCTCGGGAAGCCCGTTTGCTGCGTCCAGCAAACTATCCATCGGGAGTACCGGGCAGAGGCAGTATCGTTATCGAGGTCCCCGGGGGTGAGCGCTTGGCTGTTCTTCAGCTGATGGGACGAGCATACATGCCGGCGATTGACTGCCCATTTCAAACAGCGAAACGTGAATTGTCATGCTTGAAACAGGAAGCATCAGCGGTGATCGTCGACATGCATGCGGAAGCTACATCTGAGAAGATGGCTATGGGTCACTATTTGGATGGAGATGTCACGGCTGTGGTAGGGACTCATACGCATGTGCAAACGGCGGATGATCAGATTCTGCCCAAGGGGACGGCCTATATTACCGATATTGGCATGACTGGGCCGCTCCATTCGGTAATCGGGGTGAAAAAAGAACTGGCGATCGAAAAGTTTCTGACGGGGATGCCGCGCCGTTTTGAAGTGGCATCGGGACCGTCGGTCTTCTGCGCGGTGCTGCTTGAACTCGATCCACGCCTGGGGAAGGCGATCAGATTTGAACGCCTTCGTATCGTCGACTAGGGAGACTGCCACGGGGATTCGTACGCCCGCTTCCATGATGGCCTATGCTTCTTCATCGAGGCGGATTCTTACCGTCTCGGAACTAACCCGCCTGCTGCGGGTTTCCCTTGAGACTGATTTCGCCCAAGTCTGGCTGGAAGGCGAGATTTCCAATCTGCGTGCCCCCGGGTCCGGGCATCTCTACTGTACCCTCAAGGACGATTCTTGCCAGATTCGAGGGGTGATATTCAGGTCGACCGTCGTTCGCTTGCGGTTTGCCTTGGAAGACGGTCTTTGCCTCATCGTCCGGGGAAGAATAACGGTATACGAACCGCGAGGGGAATATCAGATTATCCTTGATCATTTGGAGCCTAAAGGCCGAGGCGCACTGCAGTTGGCCTTTGAGCAACTCAAGAATCGTCTTGCTGCTGAAGGGCTTTTCGATGAGGCTCGTAAAAGACCCATTCCGGCATTCCCTCGGACCATTGGTATGGTCACTTCCCCCGCCGGAGCGGCTGTCCAGGACATGATCAGTGTGCTGCATCGGCGCTGTCCCATCCTTAATATCATCATCGTTCCTGTACAGGTTCAGGGAGATGGATCCGCCGAACAGATTGCTTTGGCCATCCGATCGTTGAACAAACTAGGCTTTGTTGATGTCATCATCGTGGGACGGGGAGGTGGTGCTTCGGAAGATCTTTGGAGTTTCAATGAAGAAGCTGTCGTACGTGCAATCGTAGCATCGGCCATTCCCGTAGTGTCGGCTGTGGGACACGAAACCGATGTGACATTAGCTGATTTTGCGGCCGACATGCGTGCACCCACACCATCGGCCGCTGCTGAAGCTGTGGCTCCGGTGTTGGCCGAGGTCGTTAGAGACCTTGGCGAGCTCACCATACGTTGTCAGCAGGCAATGAGTCGTCGCTGCGGTGTCGAACGGCAACGCCTTGACTTGGCGCTTGCTCGTGCCGGGAACATTCGGTTACGTGTCGGCGAGGAGGCTCAGCGCGTGGATATTGCGGTGATTCAACTGCGGGAGGCTGTGCGAGGGATGCTTAAGCAAGGATGGGAAAAGGCGCACTCGTTCAGACATCAATTGGCTGGGAGGAGCCCTGCGGCTCGAGTACGTCATGGCCTGGCCATGGTGTCGCAATTGCGATCACGCCTCGAAAGTGTCATGCGGTATAACCTAGACCAGCAGTATCAGAAAGTACGATCCCACCTCTTAGGTTTGAATAATCTCAGCCCACTGGCGATTCTGGACCGAGGGTACAGCATCGTAGAGTCAGTGCCAGCACGCCGGGTGATTCGCGATGCCACCGAAGTGTCCACTGGGCAGGAGGTCCTGGCGCGTCTGGCCAAGGGACAACTGCAATGTACAGTGGAGAAAGTAATTACCGATCCACCTGTTTAAAAGCTAGGTGGGACCCGCTATAATTGAGGTGTCTTCTGATCGAGGAGAATCGCTGTGGCGGGAGTAAAGTTTGAGCAGGCGATGGCTAGGCTAGAAGTCATCGTGGGCGAATTGGAGAAGGGCGATCTACCACTGGATGAATCATTGAGGATTTTCGAGGAGGGGATTCGTCTCTCGAAGAACTGCTTGAAAGTGCTGGAGGAAGCCGAACAAAAAATAGAAGTGTTGGTTCAAGACAAAAACGGCAAGAAGCAGTTGCGGGCTTTTTCTGCCAAGGGTGATGATCTGTAAAGTTCTGCTCGATAAGTTTAGGACCTCATCGGTCCTGTCATTTGGTTTGCCTCTCTAGTGGTCATTTTTCACTTTCCTCATGGGCACAAACGTTCGTTCAGCAAATCAACGCCTTGATCATCTGTTGATGACACGGAAGGTGGTGCGGAACCGTGATGCGGCCATACGGATGATTCTTGCGGGAGAGGTTAAGGTGAATGGTGTGATCGTTGACAAACCGGCCAAAGCTGTTCCATTCAATGCAATGGTCGAGGCGTTCCAAAGGAGTCCCTCGTTTGTCAGCCGTGGGGGGGAGAAACTTGCCGCAGCGCTGGATGCCTGTGCGATCAATCCTGAGGGCATGGTCTGTTTCGATGTCGGTTGCTCAACCGGAGGGTTCACGGATTGTCTATTGCAACGCGGCGCAGCCCAAGTGTATGCCGTGGACGTTGGCTATGGCCAGTTTGATTGGCGTCTTCGGCAAGATCCTCGTATCGTGCTGATTGAACGGACCAATGTTCGCCATATGGAGCGTTCGGCGATCCTTAAACCGATCGGTCTTGCGGTCGTAGATGTGTCGTTCATCTCGTTGACCAAAATCCTCCCTTCCGTCATTCGGTTTCTATCCCCAGGAGCGATTGTTGTGGCTCTTGTCAAGCCTCAGTTCGAAGTGGGAAAAGGGCAGGTCGGTCGTGGAGGAATCGTTCGCGATGACACACAACGGCAGAAGGTGCTCCAGGGGGTCGTCCGCTTTGCAGAAGGAGTTGGCTTGCGGATCAGGAAAAGTTTGGACAGTTCTATAAGAGGCAAAAAAGGCAATCGTGAAATATTCGCCGTTTTTGATTTCACTGCCCCATCTTCTGGTATCTAGGGAGGGCAGTGCAGAAGTAACAAGTGGTTGAATTTCTGGAGGAAAGATGAAGGCACTTGTGACGGGTGGCGCGGGATTTATTGGCTCTCATGTTGTCGATCGGCTGGTCGAAGAAGGACATCAGGTTGTTGTTGCCGATGACCTGTCGTCTGGGAAGAGAAAGAACGTCAATCGGGCAGCCAGCCTCTACAAGATCGATGTCCAGAGTGAACGTCTGGAGCGGGTGTTTCGCAACGAACGCCCCAACGTGGTCCTTCATTTTGCGGCTCAAGTCAGCGTGCCACGTTCCTTTAATAACCCGGTGTTTGATGCCCAGGTTAATGTGTTAGGGACCATGAATGTTCTTCATCAGGCGGTTCGGCATGGTGCAAGGAAAGTGGTATTCTCCTCTTCCGGGGGCGCCATTTATGGCGAGCAGGAAATCTACCCTGCGCCGGAGTCCCATGTCACAAACCCGCTCTCGCCCTACGGCATTAGTAAACTCTGCGGGGAGCACTACTTGTCCTACTTTCGACGTGCAAGTGGAATTCACACTGTGAGCCTTCGGTATGCCAACGTATATGGGCCGCGGCAGGACCCGGAGGGAGAAGCCGGGGTTGTGGCGATCTTCATCAAGCAGATGTTGAACGGGGAACAGCCCATCATCAACGGAAATGGTCGCCAAACGAGAGACTTCGTTTTTGTCGACGATGTGGTGGAAGCCAACCTGGCCGCGATGCGTCAGGAATCAGGGGGAGTGTATAATGTAGGAACTGGAACCGAGACTTCAATCAATGAGCTGTTTCGCGTACTCGCGGATCTCACAGACTCCACTTGCAAGGAGGTTCACGGCCCCGCTAAGGCGGGAGAACAGATGCGGAGCGTAATCGATCCATCGAAAATCAAACAAGAACTGAGTTGGGATCACAAAGTAGAACTCGCCGAAGGTCTTAAGCAGACAGTCGATTTTTTTCGAAACCAGATGGCCTAGCTTGCCGGCAGCGATGGTCGGCTCAGGTCGAAGTCAAGTTTCAGTACCGACTGTGACGCTCTTCGTCGTGGCCATAAAGTAAGCTGTAGGTTTGAATTGCATAAGGTTGGGGGATGTAATTAGCACCCTGCTAGTATCGAGGGACCATTCCATCCACTTGGATAGACCAAGCATCGATCCCACCAACCAGGTTCTTAACATTCGCAAAGCCCTGCTGCAGCAAGAATCCCGTTGCGTCTCCGCTTCTCATTCCATGGTGGCAATAGGCGATAATTTCTGCATTCTTGTCAAGTTTTGAGAGCGCTTGGGGCAATGTACCAAGGGGGATCAGCGTCGATCCTTCGAGTTTAGCAAGTGCATTTTCCCAGGGCTCCCGAACATCCAAGAGCACTAGCTTATCTCCCTTATCAATCCGGGCCTTCAGTTCCTTCGGTGTGATTGTAAAACTCATGTGCCTTCCTCCTAGTGAACTAGCACAAATCATAAGCGACTCAGGAAATGACTGTCAAATTCCCCCTATGTACTTTAGTGAAGGTTGGGTAGAGGGCATACACCTCTCTTGGAGGTAGATAGCAAGCATGATGTGCGCTTAACAGGCTAATCGATCTACAAGGAAGATGTTTGAGGGGCAGTCATAAGTCGTCAAATTCCCACCGGCCGAGGCGTGTCGGGAGCTTGATGGCTTCTGACAATCGAGTGCTGAACTCGCGTCGTGGGATTTCTTTGGCCCCGAAGCGCATGACATGTGGCGAGGATTGCTGGCAGTCGATAAGACCAAAGCCCCAGGATAGTAGCTGACGCACGAGCTGCACGAGCGCCACTTTCGAGGCGTCGTCTATCTGGGTGAACATGGATTCGGCGAAGAATGCGCCGCCGATTCCTACGCCGTAGACTCCACCAACCAGATCTTTTCCCAACCAGGTTTCAGCGGAGTGAGCATACCCGAGTTTATGGAGCCTCGTGTAGGCCTCAACCATCTCGGGCCTAATCCAGGTTCCACCTTCTGGGTTCTGGGATCTAGGTCTAGCGCATCTTTCTATGACCATACGAAAACAGGTATCGAGGGTGGTAGTGAAAACGCCTGGACGCAAGCTTCTCTTCAGGCTTCGCGATACGTGAAGGTGTTCAGGGAAGAGCACGGTGCGTGGATTAGGTGACCACCACAAGATCGGCCCGTCCTCGTTGTACCAGGGAAAGATGCCTTGCCGGTAGGCTTCCAACAACCGTTCTGGGCGGAGATCGCCCCCGATAGCGAGCAAGCCTTCGGGAGAGGCTGTCTCTACGTGGGGAAAGCG
>JABAOE010006675.1_pt2 | contig 39395 bp, 39 predicted proteins | sample 7062141 | NCBI WGS metagenome assembly JABAOE01 (sample SAMN14538627, study PRJNA623070) | marine sediment metagenome | biome: marine biome [ENVO:00000428]; feature: marine pelagic biome [ENVO:01000023]; material: deep marine sediment [ENVO:00002113] | place: India: Gulf of Khambhat ...
TTTGCACGGAGTCCGGCTATGTGGTCTTCAAAAAATCCTCGAAGCTTTTCTAGAGACATGTTGTTTCACAGTCGTTTGGATAGGTGTTCAAGCATGTCGTCGACCATGGCGTCCAGACCGTATTCAGGCTGCCAGCCCCATTCGCGGCGAGCCACGCTGTCATCCATGTGTCGCGGCCATGATTCAGCAATAGCCTGTCTGATCGGATCGACCTGGTACTCCAACTCGAAATCAGGTATGTGCTTCTTGATCGCCGAAGCCAACTGCTCAGGCGCAAAGCTCATCGCAGTGACGTTGTACCCGTTGCGATGAACAAGGCGTGCCCCATCTGCCTCCATTAAGTCTATGGCTGCCTTGATCGCATCGGGCATGTACATCATGTCCAGCCGTGTGCCTTCCTTGAGAAAGCACTGATAGCGCCGGTGTTTGATCGCCTCGTAGAAAATGTGCACTGCGTAGTCGGTAGTCCCGCCGCTCGGTGGCGTTTGATACGAAATCAGCCCGGGATAGCGCACGCCCCGGGTATCCGCTCCATAGCGGCGATGATAGTAGTCGCATAACAACTCACCGCTGACTTTAGTGATGCCGTACATCGTGTTGGGGCGCTGGACGGTGTCCTGCGGCGTGTTTTCCGGCGGCGTGAGCGGCCCGAAGGCGCCGATCGAGCTGGGAAAGAACACGGCACAGCGGTGGGCACGGGCAATTTCCAAAACATTGAACAATCCGCCCATATTCACTTCCCACGCCAGTTGCGGCCTTTTCTCCGCATCAGCCGATAGCAACGATGCCAGATGAAAAACCGTATCAACGCGATGTTCCGCGATGACTTTCTCCATCATCTCACGTTGGGTAACGTCAATCCGGAAGTATGGCCCGCCCTCGACCATGCCCGTGTCCGGTTCACGCCTGTGGCCGGCGGCGATGACGTTCGCGCCCCCATACTTGTTCCTCAGCGCCGGGGTTAGTTCAGTGCCAATTTGCCCGGTTGCTCCGGTGATCAGAATTTTCTTCATCACTCGCGTCTTCAGGTCCGCATTGTGAAAAGCTTAATCATGGCGTCACTAACCGGGTTGAGTTTGATCAAACCATCAGATTTTGAAAGTGCAACTCGTCAGGCCTTCGTGTTCTCAATAAGTCGCCGGTAGACTGCAGCATCTTCGGCCGAGAAACAACAGAAAACGACTTCCTCTATTGACGGGTGCTGTCGCAATGACGACCTCACCGCCTGAACGGCGAGTGGTGCTGCAAGTGCAACCGGGTACCCGAAGATACCAGTGCTGATGCCGGGAAAGGCCACGCTGTGCGCCCCACTCTGCGCGGCAACCTCGATGCTGCGCCGATAGCATGAGACGAGCAGCTCCGCTTCGCCTCGATCGCCGCCGCTCCAGACCGGCCCGACGGCGTGGATGACAAATCTCGCCTTGAGTCGGTAGCCTCGTGTCAGCTTGGCGTCGCCGACTCCACAGCCGCCCAGCCCGGAACATTCCTCGAGCAACTCCGGACCAGCGGCTTGGTGAATAGCTCCGCACACTCCGCCCCCTCTCAGCAAAGAACTATTCGCAGCATTGACGATGGCATCAACATCGAGTGTAGTGATGTCAGCCTGTTTCACCGTGAGCACTGCAGCCATGTCGCTGTCACCTCCCAATCCCGGCGATTGCTCCGAAAACGTAATGTGAACCTTAACAATACCTTTGTTCCGGGATCTTTGTTTCAGGCAAAACCTGAACAAACCGCTGTGGCTTGTGCAAAAATCACGATTGCCAGACAAACGTTCCCCCTTATTTACGCTTGGATCATGACCAATACCGCTTACGGCGAAGTCCCGCTTGATGCGCGCATATGCTCGCGCTTTATCAGAAACAACAATGGCCTCAACATGCACATTCTGGAAGCCGGCCACGAACAGAAGGGACGGCCTTGTTTGTTACTGCTGCACGGGTTTCCAGAACTCGCCTACAGCTGGCGCAAGGTTATGCCCGATCTCGCGTCGGCCGGCTACCATGTGATCGCACCGGATCAGCGCGGCTTTGGCCGTACCACCGGCTGGGACGCTGATTACGACGATGATATCCGGCCGTTCGGTCTGCTCAATCTGGTGCGCGATGTGGTTGGGCTGATATCGGCGCTGGGATACCGCTCGGTCGACGGCGTCATCGGTCATGACGCCGGTTCCCTGGTAGCTGGTACCTCCGCCCTGATCCGCCCCGACCTGTTCCGGTCGGTTGTCATGATGAGCGCGCCCTACCCGGGTCCACCCCAGCTGCCTTTCGGTTCTGAAGACTCCAGTCCGAATCCAACCATCAGTACCCCCGACATGAATGCCGATCTGGCTGCCCTCAATCCACCGCGCAAACACTACCACTGGTACTACTCGACCAGAGAAGCCAACAGCGACATGCTGCAATGTTCCCAGGGCGTTCACGATTTCATGCGTGCCTACTATCACCACAAGAGCGCCGACTGGAAACAAAACAAACCGCACCCGCTTCAATCGTGGACCGCAAGTGAGCTCGAAAAAATGCCGACCTACTACATCATGCGGCTCGAGCAAACAATGCCCGCATCAGTCGCCGAGCAAATGCCTTCATCTGCGGAAATTGCCGCCTGCCAATGGCTCAGCGATGAGGAGCTGCGCGTATATAGCGGCGAGTACACTCGCACTGGGTTCCAGGGGGGGCTGCAATGGTATCGCTGCGGCACCAGCGGGCTGAACGAACTGGATCTGAAGCTCTTCTCCGGTCGCACCATCGACATGCCTTCATGCTTCATTGGAGGCAGCAGTGACTGGGGCACTTACCAAAAGCCCGGATATCTGGATACGATGCAAAACAAGCTTTGCACCGCGATGCGCGGCATCCATCTGGTTGATAGGGCCGGCCACTGGGTCCAGCAGGAGCAGCCGCAGCAGGTTACCAGCTTGCTGCTGCACTTCTTGCAACAAAACATCAAGGTAAAAGGTCCATCCGCCAGCGTGGCTCAAGCCTGAGCGTTACCGACTTTTTTGGGTTGTTGCCGTGAACGATAGCCGTATCGTTCCATCGAAGCTGATTAATCTGGTGCCGTCATCTTCCCGAGTCAGCACATCGGGCATTCCACAAGCAACACCGATCGTCCTCTTCGCTTCCCGACTGCACTGGTGGCAACACCGCCCAATGGATAAGGAGCGCGTCGGCCCGCTCACTTCGCGTTAAATGCCAAGTGACTGATCGACCAGCGGGCAATGGAGCCGACAATTAGATACGTTCCGGATTACTTCATCCAGCTAAAACGCACCATGCGCAAGGCAGGGCATTAAAACACGCATGTTCAGGAGTATTTATAGGCCCTGTCTGCGGCCCAAGCAGAGTGAAACAAGGTAACATCAAATCGTCATCGCTGCGCTCGTTGCCATCATTTTTCTCCTGATGCCTGTCGCCGAAATGAACTTTGACGCAATGGATTACCGATTAAACAATGGCAACACAAAAAATGAATACAACCGTTCAGTACTACATTTTTCCTTCCAACCCTGGGGCACATCTTTTCGCGGTATCGTGCACCGTGGCCGAGCCGGACCCCGGCGGTCAGCAATTCTCCCTGCCAACATGGATTCCCGGAAGTTACCTCGTGCGCGAGTTTGCGCGCCACGTGGTCCGCATTCGCGCGCGCAGCGGGCGACATCCCGTCGCAATAGGCAAACTGAACAAAAACACCTGGGTCGCTGAACCATGCAGCGGCGCATTGACTATTGAATACGAAATCTATGCTTTCGATCTTTCAGTACGCGGCGCTTACCTCGATACCGCTCGCGGGTTCTTCAATGGCGCTTGTGTTTTCATGCGCGTTCACGGCGCCGAGCAACTGCGCCACGAAGTCGAGCTACGCCCTCCACGGGGTGCCACCTACAGAAAGTGGCGCGTCGCGACGGCAATGCCGCGTGCAGGCGCAGCCTCGTACGCGTTTGGCCGCTACGCTGCCGATAATTACGACGACTTCATCGATCATCCTGTCGAGTTGGGCGAGTTTTCACTTGCCACGTTCCGCGCCGCTGGTGTGCCGCATGACATCGTAATCAGCGGACGTCATGATTGCGACCTGAAGCGACTCGCACGCGACCTCAAGAAACTGTGCGAGACTCATATCGCGTTCTGGAGAGAGGCGCCGATGAAACGCTATGTGTTTTTGGTTCTAGCCCTCGCCGACGGCTACGGTGGCCTCGAACATCGTGCTTCGACCTCACTGGTGTGCAGCCGCGACAGCCTGCCGCGGTCAGACACGCCCGCTACCGACGAAAAATACGGCGCCTTCCTCGGACTGTGCTCGCACGAGTATTTCCACACCTGGAACGTAAAACGCATTAAACCGGAAGCGTTCACACCGTATGACCTCGATCACGAAAGCTACACAACGCTGCTATGGGCGTTTGAGGGCATCACCTCCTACTATGATGATCTGATGCTGTTGCGTGCCGGACTTATCTCACGCGACACTTATCTCGAGTTGTTGAGCAAGACCATTACGCAGGTACAACGCGGCAGTGGCCGGCTGAAGCAATCGGTTGCCGAGTCGAGCTTCGATGCCTGGACCAAGTTCTACCGTCAGGACGAAAACGCGCCCAACTCAATTGTCAGCTACTACGGCAAAGGCAGCCTGATCGCGCTGGGTCTCGATTTGTTGATTCGCCAAAAGACTGAGGGGCGCCGTTCACTCGATGATGTTATGCGCGTTCTCTGGAAACGTTACGGCCGCGTTGGCAAAGGCGTTCCCGAAGACGGTGTCGAGCAAGTTGCTGAACAGGTCACCGGGCTGAAACTGCGGCGCTTCTTTGACGCTGCCGTACATGGTACTGATGAGTTGCCATTGACCCGCTTGCTGAAATACGTCGGTATCGACTTGCATCTACGCGCAGCCGAGTCAACAGCCGACCGCGGCGGCAAGGCAAAAAAAGCTACCGGCGCCGGCAGACGCGTCGACCTGGGTATTCGTACCCGCGCGAGCGGCAATGAAGTCAAGATCAGCCATGTTCTCGATGGTGGCAGTGCACAGCGCGCCGGTCTGTCAGCAGGCGACGTGATAGTCGCTGTCGATGAATTGCGCGTCACTGACGGCAATCTCGAAAAACTGCTGTCGCGGCATCGGGCCGGCGAACATGTTCGCCTGCATGCGTTTCGCCGCGACGAACTGGTGCTGTTCGACGTAGCACTTGCGGCGCCACCACGTGACACAGTCACCTTGACTGTGTCCAAAGACCATTCCCGGGATAGAGCCCGGCGTGCCTGGTTAGGGACTACCTGAAAATAATGCTCTACGAATTACTTGGGCACGGCACAGCGCGCTAGCACTACCGCGGCTCACCCAATCCGATTGGTGCCGGCGTCATCCGCACAATATCGGAGAACAGTTCGTCAAACTCGCCCCCCAGTCGTTTGCCGAGCAAAGGGTCGGCGTGGGCGGCGAACATGTCTCTGATCTCACGCCAATCGTCATCGGTCAGCTCTTGTTCAGCGATCGGAAGCGCTTTGCTTTCTTCCTTGTCCATGTGCCGCCAGTAAAACTCGCTGAAGCTTCTCAGCGCTTCGGCAAAGCCGCTTACGCCGTTTGGACGCCCGGCTTCCCAAGTGCTCAGCGCAACTGTTAGGGTATTCAACAGCGCCTCGCCCTGATTGTGCTCCGCCTCGAGCTCGCGAATGAGCTCATCGGCTGCATTGCTACGTTGCATCAACAGCGCGAACAACGAAGCGTCTTCGCTCGGGTGATGGTGGCGCTCGGGAAACTCGCGCAGGTAATAGAGCATGGCGTGCAACAGCCTGAACCCCGGATCTTGGCCCGATTCTTTAGCCTTGCGCACCAACTGCACCATCGCGTCGAGCACCGCAGCCAGGGAACGGTGCTCGTCCTTGATGAGGGAAATTGCCTCGTTTCGCATCACGTTCAATTACTCGCTCTGAGCCAATGCCGCAATTCTAGCTCTGCCATCAATTCCCGTCCCGACGGGAACCGCCGTCAGTGGCGCGGCCGCCACATGGAATGGGCCCAACAAAGGTGGGCTTGGCTGCACCGCCCCGGTTTACGGTGATTGATCGCATCTTCCAGCATGTACAACCCGAGCGTATCGGACAGAAGAATGTACTGCTGTCATCTGGGATTACACTTTTGGATTGTCGCCGTGACAAACTCGCTGCGCGCCAACCACTCTGCCCCGCTCAGTTTCGTTCCACTTACCAATGTGTGCGGATGCTTCATACCCTCGTGATCACCTGTTTGAGGCACTCGTCGCTCGTCGCCACCAACTTGGCCGCACAGCCTGCGCGGGATCCTCTTGTGTCATGCTCAACATGGTCAGCCTGTAATTCTTCAGTAACCGTTTGCTCAGACTCTCTCGATTAATGCCGCGATCCCCTGGCCGACACCGATGCACATCGTCGTCAACGCATAACGTGCCTTTCGCTGCAGGAGTTCGTGTGTCGCGGTGGCCACCAAGCGGGCTCCGCTCATGCCGAGCGGGTGGCCCAAGGCGATGGCACCACCGTTGGGATTGACGCGCGCGTCGTCGTCTTCGATACCCAGTTCACGCAACACCGCGAGGCCTTGCGCAGCGAACGCCTCATTGAGTTCGATCACTTCAATTTCGTCGATCCTCACGCGGGTACGCATCAAGAGCTTGCGCGTAGCAGGTATCGGCCCAACACCCATGACGCGAGGCGCACATCCTGCCGTTGCGACGCCGACCACTCGCGCGAGTGGCGTCAAGCCATGCTGCTTTGTCGCGTTTTCGCTTGCCAATATTATGGCGCAAGCACCGTCATTGACCCCCGACGCGTTACCCGGGGTTACCGTTCCAGCCGGGCTGACCACGCCCTTTAGCTTGCCGAGCGCCTCCATTGAAGTCGCCCGCGGGTGCTCGTCGCGATCAACTACAACCGGCTCGCCTTTGCGCTGTGGTATGGTTACCGGCACGATTTCTTTTGCCAAGCGGCCGTTTTCCTGTGCCGCTGCTGCTTTTTGTTGGGATCGCAGAGCAAATGCGTCCTGATCGGCTCGTTCGACCTTGTAATCCTGCGCCACATTTTCCGCAGTTTCCGGCATCGAATGCGTGCCATACATTTGCTGCATGACGGGATTCACAAAGCGCCAGCCGATGGTCGTGTCGTAGACCGCGTTGCTGCGCGAGAATGCATTGAATGCCTTGGGCATGACAAACGGCGCGCGCGACATGCTCTCCACGCCACCCGCAATCATCAGCTCCGCCTCGCCTGTTTTAATCGCGCGCGCGGCAATGCCAATCGCATCCATACCCGATCCGCACAGCCGGTTAACCGTGCTGCCAGGCACCGACTCAGGCAAGCCGGCAAGCAGCAGCGCCATACGCGCCACGTTGCGATTGTCCTCGCCAGCCTGATTGGCACAGCCGAAGACGACGTCATCGACAGCCGCCCAGTCCACCGAGCGGTGACGCTCCATCAGAGCCTTGACAGGAATCGATCCCAGATCATCGGTTCGAATGGCCGACAGCGCACCCCCATATCGGCCGATCGGGGTACGCAGAGCGGCGCATATAAAAGCATCAGCCATACTGTTTCTCCATAAAACACCTGTTCACTTCTCGTTGTCTGGACACAAGCACACCCGCCAGAATGCTTAGCATGACAAGCATCGCGCCGATCAATCCTGTTTCATTTGTGACATCCAAAGTTAACACTAGACTTGATTCAGTGAGCTGTGCGCTGCTTGGGGGGATGGTCATACTGGTCTGGTCACCGGCTTGCCGCGCCTTGAGTTTGCTTGCTCAAGTTTGATTAGCCGCCTGGCCCGGGCGCCAGCGCAACAATCGACGTTCAGCAATCGTGACGATCCGGTCTAGCACCAATGCACACATCGTCAAGACGATCACTCCGGCGAACACCGTGTTGATGTCGAAAACGCCTTCAGCTTGCAAAATCAAGTAACCAACACCTTTTGCCGAACCGAGGTATTCACCAACGACCGCACCGACAAATGCCATGCCGACTGCAGCATGCAAACTAGAAAACACCCACGCGGTCGCGCTTGGCACATAGACGCAACGCAGCAGCTGGCGCCTCGATGCGCCAAGCATTCGGGCATTGGAAACCAGCACCGGATTGACTTCACGTACCCCGTGATAAACGCTAAAGAAAACGATGAAGAAAACCAGAGTCACACCTAGCAGCACCTTGGACCAGATTCCGAGCCCGAACCAGACAGCGAAGATCGGTGCAAGAATAACGCGAGGCATTGAATTAAATGCCTTGATGTATGGGTCTAGCAGTTGCGATGCGGTTTTCGAGAGCGCCAACCACAAACCAACCAGCAAGCCGGCTACGGTACCGATCACAAACGCGAGCAATGTCTCGATCAATGTAACAGCAAGATGCCTGTAGATTCGACCCCCGCTGAACCATTCCCAAATCCGCTCGAGGACCACCAGCGGTTCCCCAAAGAAGAACGGCGGAAGAATTTCGGTGCGCGTCAAAACATGCCAGATCCCGAACAGCGCCAGCAGCAACAATACCTGCAACACTGATATCCAGCGAAATCGCATTACGCACCCTCCTGCTGGTAGGTCTTATGCACCTCGACTTTCAATGCTTCCCATATCGTTTTGTGCAAATCGAGGAACTGGGGTGTCAAACGCACCTCTGCAACATCGCGCGGGCGCACCAGCGTGACGGAAAACTCACTGACCGGACGGCTAGACGGACCAGCGGACAACACGATGACCCGGTCCGACAACGAGATGGCCTCCTCGAGGTCGTGGGTCACGAACAACACCGACTTGCGATTTTGTGACCAGAGGTCAAGTAACTCATTTTCCATGAGGCTGCGTGTTTGCACATCGAGCGCCGAGAACGGTTCGTCCATCAGCAGTATCTTCGGGTCCAGTATCAGCGTCTGGGCCAACGCCACACGTTTGCGCATCCCGCCGGATAACTCGTGCGGATACTTGTCCCCATGTCCTGCCAGGTGAACACGTCCCAGCCATGCATCGGCTTCTTGTTTTGCCTGTTTCTTCGGCACACCACGCAACTCGAGTCCAAACATCACGTTTTCGCGCGCAGTACGCCAGGGGAAAAGTGCATCTGTTTGGAATAGGTAGCCAGCTTGCCGGTTCATCCCATGCAATGGCTGCCCAAAGCTTGTTATCGTGCCGGAGGTCGGCGCGAGCAGGCCGGCAGCAACATTGAGTAACGTCGACTTGCCGCACCCGGTCGGCCCCACCAACGAAACGAACTCACCCTCGGCAACCGACAGACTCGCGTCTGCGACGGCGCAATACCCGGTGCCCGCACGTCCGGGAAACACGCAAGTAACCTCGTCAAGCTGGAGTGCGGTCTGGGTCATAACCGGATGCCGTTGAGCTTCATCATTGTTGTTTTTGCATGAACTCGCCGATCGCCCTGCTAGTAGTCATCCAAATCGGCGGCTAACACCTCGGCCGGTTTGCGTTTCACCAAAGTTCCGGCGAGCACGAGTGACCCGGCACATTCTACCCATGATACCCCGCCCAAACTCGCCGGCCGCGGCCATTTTCCGCTGATGCAATCCAAAAGCACGGCAACCCCTTCTGTACAAAGCGACCTGGAGGCCGGCCAGCTTGTTGCTTCAGGTATCTGCCAAGCCGCAGGGCTTTCGCACCAACGGGATACCGGGCGGGATTCGGTTTGGCGATGCTCCTTTATACTATGCATACATCCCAATCCGCTCTGCGTGTGGCCTCATTTACCCCGAGGGTACGCGAACAGGGGTCAAGGACTGAAGAAAACAGCATGATCAAAAACGACGCCCGCGGAAGCCACACCCATGAGACTCGGTAACGTTGATTCCTATATCGATATCGAAGTGCACGAGCCCGTCGCTCCCAATATGCCGGGTGCCGGCGACCTGCGGCTGAGCGTTACCGTTCACGGGGCTGGATTCACTGGTGAGCAACAGGACGTTTGGGTGCGCGGCAGTGCCGCCGAACGCTTTATCAATGACTTGTATGCGATGGCCCGTGGCGAGCGCGATGATGTAACGCTCGGAAGCCCCAGCAGCAACAAGGAGTTAACCCTGAAGGTCAGCCGACCGATGCGCAGTCATGTGGTACTCGAGGGCAAACTGCGACGCACCGGACCAGGTTCGCCTGCAACCGTCTCTTCGTCGGTGGTGTTCTCGATTTACCTGGATGTGAAGAATCTCGAAAATCTGGCCGACCTGTTTGCTGACGCCTGGATTGCGCCGGAAGAGGACGCGGGCGCGAAACACTGACATACTCTTCATAACGCTTGTGCTCGAGGTCGCCGTCGGTCACGTCGCCGGGCGCAGCGAGACAAGTTTTGAGGAAAAAGCATGGCGCAACAACTTGGTTCTTACGACTACGTTATTGTTGGCGCCGGCTCTGCCGGCTGTGTGCTAGCCAATCGGCTCAGCACTGATCCAACAGTTCGCGTGCTGCTGATCGAAGCCGGCGGCGGTGACAACTACTTCTGGATTCCGATCCCCGTTGGTTATTTGTTCACCATCGGCAATCCGCGCACGGACTGGATGTACCGCATCGAACCCGACACAGGCTTAAATGGTCGTAGCATCGGCTATGCACGCGGCAAGGTAATGGGCGGGTGCACATCCATTAACGCCATGATTTACATGCGTGGACAACGCAGCGACTACCAGACCTGGGTTGATAGTGGCAATCCGGGTTGGGGGTGGGACGATGTACTGGACTACTTCAAAGGCATGGAAGACTACGTGCACGGGGCCGATGAAGTTCATGGCGCAGGTGGAGAACTGCCAGTTCAGGAACGGCGAGTGAGTTGGGAAATACTCGACGCCTGGCGTGAAGCTGCTGCAGAGTGTGGTATTCCAAAAATTGACGAGTTCAATCGTGGCGACAACTTTGGCAACGCCTATTTTCAGGTTAACCAGCGCAACGGCGTACGCTGGAATGCAGTACGCTGCTTTCTCAAACCGGTTAGGCATCGCCAAAACCTAACCATAGTCAGTCGCGCACACGTAGAACGGCTCAAGCTCGACACGAAGGAAAGCGTAAGCCGCGCGATCGGCGTCGAGGCTCGCCTTGACGATGGGCAAAAAGGCGTATTCAGGGCAACACGCGAGGTTGTATTGGCCGCGGGCTCCATTGGGTCGCCGCAACTCCTGCAACTATCGGGGATCGGCCCCGGTTCACTCCTGCAGGCACATGGAATCAAAGTCAACCATGAGTTGCCCGGAGTTGGCGAAAATCTCCACGACCATTTGCAGATCCGCATGCAGTACAAAGTCAAAAACACGATTACCCTAAATGATCGTGCCGGCAGCGTGATGGGTAAGCTCGCGATGGGGCTGGAATACCTGGTATCGAGGAACGGACCGCTGACGATGCCCCCTTCGCAGCTTGGCGCCTTTGCCAAAAGTGATCCATCGCAGCCCTCGGCCAATATCGAATGGCATGTGCAGCCGCTGTCACTGGACAAATTTGGTGAGCCGCTGCACCCGTTTTCTGCCATAACGCCATCGGTGTGCAACCTTCGCCCTACCAGTCGCGGCTATGTGCGAATCAAAAGTCCTGACCCCTATCGACACCCGCAAATCAAACTCAACTACTTGTCCACCGAAGACGACAAGAAGGTTGCCGTGGATTCGATACGATTCACACGCCGCATCATGGCGGCTAAAGCTCTGCAGCGATTCCAGCCCGAGGAATTCCTTCCGGGCGCGTCAGTCGAAAGCAACGAAGAGTTGGCCAAGGCAGCGGGTGACCTTGGAACCACCATCTTTCATCCAGTTGGCACATGCAAAATGGGTGACGATGCAATGGCAGTTGTAGACAATCGGCTGCGCGTACACGGCGTTGACAACCTCCGCGTTGTCGACGCATCAATAATGCCGCGCATTACATCAGGCAACACCAATGCCCCAACAATGATGATCGCAGAACGTGCTGCCGAATTTATTCGCGAAGACAATCCTGGCAGCTGATAGACGCGTGCAAACGGAGAATCGCTGATGAATGACAGCACCGCATCCGGGACCAAACCTCCCCCCGAGTCTCTGGTCACCACGGCCCACGTCGTTTATGGGTTACACGCGCTCAGCGTATTGATCGGGGCCACGAGCATCGCGACAATTGTCGGCGCCTTCGTGTTCGGGATACCTTCGATTATCGCTGTCATTATCAACTATGCGACACAATCCGACGCGTATGGCACTTTCCTCGAGTCGCACTTTCGTTGGCAGATACGCACATTCTGGTTTGCTGTTTTGTGGTCACTTATTTCCTTGCTGTTGATTTTCACGATCGTCGGTATTCCGTTTGCATGGTTGCTTATCGTCGGGATCGGACTGTGGGTGGTCTACCGCATTGCAAGGGGCTGGTTCGCACTCGCGAATCGCAAGCCGCTCGTCTTCGATTCCTTGTAACCGTTACGAGCACTCGGCGGTTGGATAAAGCGTGGATTTAGCTTTGTTCAAAGACAAAAAACTTTCTGCTGCGTTTTGCGTTGTGAAGTAAATCACCGCGCTCGGCCTCCCCAACAAGCTCTTCGTTGACAAACTTTAGTCCTGACTTCGGTGCTCACCGGCTGGCGTGTGAAAATTTGAGCTCGATGAGAAACTCTCAGACAGCGGTCAGCCGCAAAACGTCCTCCTCTCCTTGGTCAATGCGCTTTGAGCAGGCCAGGCCTGTGAAGCACGGTAAAGCATGAAGCCCGCCTTTTACGCGCTTGCTGGCGCTGCATTTGTTTCTGGCGCGAACCTGCGCTTGTTTGATTCTTTACTGCCAACAGTGGCGGAAGATTTCGCGATTGCGCCGACAGTCGCCTCCATTGTTGTAACAGCATTCACACTGGCATATGGTCTGTTCCAAATCGTGTACGGTCCGCTTGGTGATCGCGTCGGACGATTGCGCACGGTCGCAATCGCCATGTTCATCGCCTGTCTTGGCTCGCTTGNNCGCTTGGATCGGCGCTCGCACCAGCACTGCCGGAGTTGACTTTGCTGCGTTTTGTCACTGGTATCGGGGCCGCTGGCATCATTCCTGTCTCAATCGCCTGGATCGGCGATCACACTGCATACGACCAGAGACAAGCCGCACTCGGTCGATTTATCGGCTTCATTTTAACCGGGATGATTGTTGGGCCCGCGCTCGGCGGCGGGCTTGCCGAGTGGCTTAGCTGGCGTGACGTGTTTTACCTGTTTGCCGTTGCATTTTTGGTGTTTAGCCTTGCTCTATTCAGGCTCGACTACGCCGAGCGAAAGAAGGCGATTAACTCGCTGGAGGCAACGCAAGCAAACCGTGTCGGCGAAAATATACTGCACACCTACCTACAACTCATGCGCGCACCTTGGGTCCGCGTCGTCTTGCTCACCGTCTTTATAGAAGGAATGCTGTTCTACGGCACCTTCGCCTACGCCGGTGCCTGGCTCAAGGAAGTTTTTAACCTCTCTTACTTCGTCGTTGGAGTCATCCTCGCCGGGTTCGGCCTTGGCGGAGTGTTCTACAGTTTTTCAGTGCGATGGTTGCTACGCCGGCTACGTGAACCCGGTTTTGCGATCGGCGGCGCTGTCATTCTGCTTGTGTTCTATCTTTGTCTGCCTTTTTCGCCAGTGTGGCTTGTTGTTGGACCACTCTGTGTATTGGGCGGCTATGGCTTCTTAATGCTGCACAACACACTCCAGACAAAAGCGACCGAAATGTACCCCCGTGCGCGCGGCACCGCCATATCCGCATTCGCCATGAGCCTGTTCTGTGGGCAAGCCATTGGCGTCGCGTTATTCGGACGCACGATTGCTATGTTCGGTTATACAGCGAATTTCATCGCAACCGGAATCGCTTTGATGCTGCTTGCCGCTTGGTTTGCAAGGCAGCTTCGGCGTTGAAAAGAATCAACTGAACCCTTCAACGATACGCATGTCACGCACAGCACCATTGCCGAGCGCCTTTAACGCTTCCTGGTAAGCAGGGCTGTCGTGCGCGGCGATCGCCTGCGTGACACTGTCAAACTCAACCATCACCGTTCGCTGGTTCAGGCCCGATTCGTATACCTTGGTCGGCATTCCACGCACCAGAAAGTGGCCACCCGCTGCCTCAATTGCCGGTCGCGCAAGTTTCGCATACTCTGCCATCGCCTGTGGGTCGCTAATTGAATGATAAAACGTGATCAAGTAGCCCTTTGCCATGTCCATTCCTCCGTCACTTTTTATGCCTGTTAGATCATATTCGGTAACAACACGTGGCCAAATCCGCGCGCAGCTGTCACGCTAAGGTAGGATATACGGGCAATGAAAGCAATCTTTCAACAACTCCTGTACGCTGTTGGGCTGATTCTTTTCGGCGCGTCATGCGTCATCGTATTCGGCTACATATTAGTGCTTCGCAGCTACCCGGACCTGGCGCCCTGGCACGAAGCTGATCTGGAGACGGACTTCCGCGCCGACATGCAGATTGATACGCTGGCCGGATATCTCGAAGTCGGGGCCCGTGCATTTGCCGAGTTGAATCAAAAGCCACTGGATCAGATCGAATCGAGTGAACGCTCAGCGTTCAACCACCGCAATCTCAGAGACGTGTTACGTGAAGCCGCTGACTCTGGAGAAATTCAGCCCTCCGGGCGACTGTTGCTCGGTTTTTCATCGGCGTCTGCGACAAGCCTCACAGACTGGTCATGGTTGTCGTGGTTTGGGTCTGGAAGAATCACGACGCCGTAAAACCGCTTTAGATTTTCTTCGTGGGTAGTTTATGTCTCTGACCGTCCGCAACCTTGTCATCGTGCTGGGTGACCAACTCGACCACGAAAATGCAGCATTCCGGGATTTTGACCCGTCGACGGACCGGGTCTGGATGGCAGAGGTGCCGGTAGAGTCGACACACGTTTGGTCACACAAGGCGCGCATTGCGCTATTTCTGGCCGCAATGCGCCATTTCAGAAAGGAACTTGACGATGCAGGCCGACCCGTCATCTACCACCAACTTGGTAAACACCCATTTGAAACCCTGTCGCAAGCGCTGAGAGCGGATATCAAACGGCTACAACCGAAGCGGCTTGTGATGACGCTGGCCGGAGATTACCGGGTCCAGCGTTCCATAAACGATGTCGCTGCCATGTGCAAGGTGACGTTGGATGTACGATCCGACAACCACTTTTTATGCGACCAGCAAACATTCGATGATTGGGCGGATGCGCGCAAGCAGCTGCGTCTTGAAACCTTTTATCGGGAGATGCGTAACCGCTACGCAATACTCATGGACGGAAAACAACCGGCTGGAGGCGAATGGAATTACGATAAAGAGAACCGTCTACATTTTGGCAAAAAAGGCCCCGGAACATTAACACCATGGCCTGCATTTCAGCCTGACGCGACAAGCAGCGGCGTCATCAAGGAAGTCGCCGGCGCGTTTCCAGACCACCCGGGCTCGTTAAAAAATTTCCAGTGGCCAGTGACCCGTGCAGACGCCTTAGCCGCTTTGGAAAATTTTGTCACGCATCGATTGCACATATTTGGCCCGTTTCAGGACGCAATGTGGGCCGGTCAACCATTTCTGCACCACTCCGGGCTGGCGTCCGCACTCAATCTGAAGCTGCTCAGCCCTCGCGAAGTGATCCAAGCCGCGGTCCAAGCATGGCGTGGCGGCCTAGTGCCAATTAATTCCGTTGAGGGATTCGTGCGCCAAATTCTGGGCTGGCGCGAGTATGTGCGAGGGATCTATTGGCGTGAAATGCCAAACTATCTGACCCGCAACGTGCTGGAAGCCCACCAACCGCTGCCGAGATTCTACTGGACCGGCGACACCGACATGGTTTGTTTGCACCATGCCATTAGCCAAACGCTCGACTACGGCTACGCGCATCATATACAAAGGCTGATGGTTACCGGCTTGTTCGCGCTCATGCTTGGAATCGAGCCACGCCAACTCCATGAGTGGTATCTCGCCATCTACGTTGACGCAGTCGAGTGGGTCGAAGCGCCGAACACAATTGGCATGTCGCAATATGCGGATGGCGGTTTGTTGGCGTCCAAACCATACGTTGCAACAGGGAAATATATCAAGCGGATGAGCAACTATTGTCAGCAATGCCGGTTTAATCCGGACAAGGCCACAGGCGATGACGCTTGTCCTTTCACAGTACTCTATTGGGACTTCCTGCAACGACATCAGTTAAGGTTTTCAAAACATCCGCGCACCGCTTTGCAATGGAAAAACCTCGTTCGTTTGAGTGAGGGAGACCGTGCATCTATTGCCGTTCAGGCCGAACGGCTCCGCACGCAATATGCAAAATAACGCGGCGAAGTTTCTGCTTTGAGAATACGCCGAGTTGCAATTGGCGAGTATTCGCGATGCGCTACTCGCCACGGTAGGAGCAACTCGATAAATGACGCTCCCACAAATTTGTTGCATTGAGCTGCATTAAAAAGCCCCGCGGCCTCGGCCGGCGGGGCTCGCCTGGATTATCGCCGGTCAGCGCACCCAGGTTTCATTCCCGGAACAAGCGACTTCTTGACGAACAGAATTTTGTCCGAAGATCAATCTTCCTCAGAATTGGTTTCGCGCTTGGCACCACCCGGTTTGCGCCCCGGCGCACGCGGCGGCACGTGTGCCGACAGGCGGTAGCTCATGCCTTCGACCTTCTTCTCACCAGAGTAACGTGTGACATGGCAGCAGATGACTTCACCGGCAGCCGAAAGCTGTGAAAGTTGGCGCTGCACCTGAGCGTGTGGCATATCAAGCGCTGCAGCTATGTCAGCGTCCAATTGTTCACCGTTGGCCCTAAGGTATTGAAGAATAGCGGTTTCCATCCGACGGTTCCTGCGCTACTTTATTTAGAGAGCCCGCAGTGTGCCCGTTGCAGGCGTCGGGATCAACCCCAGACTACTGGCAATTGTGGTAACGCGCGTCCGGCACTTGCGTTGTTTACGCCTGGTTTGCCAGTCACGGTGCCCAGAAAACCATTTCCATTGGCAGGTTGTTGGCATCGCGCGGCGGTCTAGCTGGCAACGTACTATAGCGTCCGGCTCCGAATCGGGCGCTGATCGCCAGAACGAGTGCGTCAATAATGTCATCGCGCGTCGTATCAGTGCGCCGATATCGTGTCAACGCCTCCTTATACAAGGCGTCGGTAGCCGGGAAGAACAACCGCAATAACGCCAAGCGCTCGTTTCTGCCTTCGAGTGTTTTCTTGTTGTGGCGCATCGGCATCGAGCCATTGAGGGCCCAGAAGCAAACCTCCGGATGGCTCTCCCGCAGCACACCGCGCAAGTTGAGCTCGGCTTGCAACAGGTCATCGATCTCCCTGATTTTCGGCGCAAGCAACCACGACTGCTTGCTGATACCGCGCCCGGTTTGCCGGCGGTTGATAGCCAGAGCCTCGGAATAGTTGCGCGCCCGCAAGCTCGCTCGGGTTGGCGCTGGAAAAACACTGGCGCCGCGCATTCTGCCAAGCTGGCGACGCGCTTCGCGGTCACAGAGTCGCGCCCCGCTACCGTTCTCGCCTAACCCGATCGGAATATCGATGAGCGCTGTGCGTGCCGATGACACAGCAGAGAAAACGGCGTTGCCAGCAATGAGTGAAACAACCCAGTTGCCTTGGTCATTAATGCCAACACAGAACCAACCGCCGCGGCAACCATCGAGTCCAACGTATCGTTCACCTCCTGATTCTGGCAACGCATCCATTACCCTTGCAACGCATTTTGCTTCATTAGCTGGTAAGCCAAGACCGTTCGTCTACTTGTCCTGAAGGTTTGGCCACGAGATCCATGATCGTGACATCCCGTAACGCCGATTCAACTGCACTTTCGCAAGATGTCATCAATTCATCCACTGCACCTCCTCGTCCACGCAATGCCCCCGGGCTCAGATAATCGTCTTCTCCATGAGTCCGCACCGCGTCGAGCACTTCCTTCACCTGGACGTGCTCGAGGTTGCGCAGCGGCAACCAACCGGGAGGCTCATCGCTGGTCGTGGTGATGATGTTGCGCGCTTGCAACGCCATCAGCAATTCATCGACGCGGCGGACAGGCATGCCAAGTTCGCGAGCGAGTGTGTCGGTCGTCCACGGTGTATTACCCTCGATGTGATTGCGTGCTATCAGACTCATAATGACCAGCGCAAGCCTCTCGCATGTGCGATTGGACAACTGCAGCTCGCCACCCTTTTTGACCAAATATTCCGGATGCTGAATGTAAAACGATACGCTCGAGCCAAACAACAAAATCAACCAGCTCAGATAGAGCCAAAGCATGAATAAAATCAGTATTGCAAAACTCGAATAAATGGCAGCGTAACGCGTCGACGCCGCCGCAAATTGCGCGAATGCCCAGCCCGCCGACTGCCAGGCAATACCGCCGATTATTCCTCCCGCTGCCGCTGAGGTAACGCGTACCCGCGTATTGGGTATGAACGTGTAGAGAAGCGTAAACGCAGCGATGACAAGTACGTAAGGCAAGACGCGCCCAACCTGTAACGCCACCCAACCTATCGCTTCTACTTCCATCGCTTCGCGAACCACCGCCAGACTCATGGCGCCAGCGGTTACCCCCAGTGCAGAGAACACCAACAGTGGGCCGACCAGCAGCGCTGAAATATAACGGCTGAATCGTTCGGTAATACTACGTCCGCGACTGACGTGCCAAATGAAGTTGAACGCCTCTTCGACCTTGTGCACCAGCGACACCGCGGTATACAAAAGCAGGGCCAGACCCACCGAACCGAGCACGCCGACATTCATGTTCTCAATGAAGCCCGTGATGCGCGACGCGATTTCCAACCCTTTTTCGCCGAGCGGTTCCAGAAAACTCAACAGTGTCGGCTTGATCTGATTGTGTACGCCAAATGCCTTGAGAACAGAGAAACTGATCGCCAGCAACGGTACGATCGACAAAAGTGTCGTATAGACCAACCCCATTGCCCGCAATGTAAGCTGGCCATGCAGAAGGTCACGCGCCAGCACAAGCACAAGACGCATGACGTGCACGCCCCGTGCCTGGGCCCGCGTCAGCTTTTCACCCGGCGTTCGCCAAATGAGCCGGTCCAGATAGGCCGATAGTGATACAAGGTTGAAATTCATGGTGCCGACGTCTCCGTATGCAGGCGCGGGGTCCTGCAGCAATTGCATTTTAATCTTGGTCAGGCTGGGTGTGTCCAATACCCAGCGACCAGTAAACTGCTTGCGGTTGCTACTGCGACCTGCAAAAAGTCACCGCCCACGAAATTGTTCCGGACGTGGGTGAAACATGTGAGCGCCTGACTGAAGACTAGGCCTATGCACAGCAGGCTGGGAAATGCGATCGCCCGAGGAGCGGAGGCACTGCCTCCTGCAACTATCCGCGCAGCAATCTGACCGGCGACCCCCAATTCCATAAATGAATCTAAATCTGATAGATTTCCCTTCACAACTTGCAAGCAGAGGGCGGCGCTCAAATGTCAGGAAAGACTCTGTGGAAAAGTGTTGCTGCCGTAACCATTGTGTTGGTGGCAGTGCTTGCCATCAGTCTGATACGCTCAGAACGCCCTGCCGACACGGACGAGGCAGGCAAGGTCGTCTGGAATTACTCGGTGTGGGGGCCGCCTCGCGCCTTTACCCGTGGCATTGAGAAAGCCAAGCAAATGTGGGAAACCGCCGGTAACGGACGATTCGAGTTGCAAATCGGTTACGCCAGCGCTTTATCGCCAGAGAAAGAGAATCTTGACAGCATCAAGCTTGGCCTGATCGAAGGCGCTTACGTCTGTGTCGGCTATGGGCCGAACAAGACGCCGCTGGCACAGGTGCTGGAATTGCCTTTCCTGCTCACTGATGACATGCGTGTCAATACTGCGGTTGTCGATGCAGTAATGCAGCATCCGCTGATCGAAAACGAACTGGCGACGCGCTGGAATGCAAAGTACTTGATGCCCGCGGTACTCGGTGTCTACGAATTTATGGGCAACCGGCGAGTGGCAAGCGTAAAGGACCTGAAGGGCGTACGCATTCGTATTTCCGGCGCTAACGCCACGGTGCTCGAGAAATTCGGTGCGGTACCGACCATGGTCACCGCGCCGGAATCGTACACCGCACTCGAGCGCGGCACGATTGATATGGTTGGTTTTCCCTGGACCGACTCGTTTGGTGCGTTCCGTCTGCATGAGGTGTCGAAATACGCAACACTCGGTATTTCGATGAGTGGTTTTGCCTGTCTCAATATCGTCTCGCTGGATGCCTGGAACCGCATGCCGCAGGACCTCAAAATGATGCTGCCACAGGTGCGCGCACAGGCGACAAGGGCTTCGTTCCAGGCCTTCGAAGAAGGTGATGCGAAGTGGTTGCCCATCTTCGAGCAAAGGATGGAAATTGTGCCGTTCCCGGTGGACCAACGTGACAAAATGGTCAGCAACGCGAAACCACTATGGGCCGAATGGGCAGCACGGCAAGACAGCCAGGGGCTCAAGGGAAGCGAGATTCTCGAATTCACACAACAGCAGGTTGCCAAGTTCAGCGCGGCACGCTGACAGTCATCATATGAGCGAACTACTTGAACTTGCAATTGGCGTTGTAGCTATTGCTGCCCTCGTGGCGCTGGCGGCACGCCCGGTAAACCGTTTTGCGTGGCGCGTCGAGAATGCCCTCAGCCTGGTCTCGGCGGCACTCATCCTGTTCGCCATGCTGTTGGTATCTGCTGAGGTGATCAGTCGCAAGCTGTTCAATATGCCCATCCCCGGCCAACTCGAGTTGGGTGAATTGCTGATGCCGCCGATTATCTTTTTGGCCATCGCTTACACGCAGTCAACGGGGGGGCACGTGCGCATGACGATTGTCATCGATCATATGCCGCCTCCTTGGCGCCATGCCGCCGAGATTATGGTCAAGATACTGGCGATTGCGGTGTACGCAGTACTGTGTTTTTACAGCGCGAAGTTTGCCTGGCGCACCTGGCAGTTTCAGGACGTGACAATGTCACCGCCTTATTTGCTCATCTGGCCCTCGGCCATCATGGTTCCGATCGGTATGTTTTTGGTGACACTGCGTGTTTACCTCGAGGTGCTGCATCTGTTGTTCCCGAAACTGCTCCCCGACGGCGAACCAGGGCTTGCTTCGGCAAGCACGGCCGAGTAAGCGACGAAGCAGGCGCACAAGCCATGGAACCAGTCACCATCGGCATCATTGGCATCCTGATCTTATCGATGCTCTTGGTTAGCGGGATGCGCATCGCCTACGCGACAGCGCTGTGCGGCCTAGTCGGCCTGTGGACACTGCGCGGCTATGAACCGGCTGCCGGCATCGCCGGCCTTATGCCATATGCCGAATCGTCGCACTATTCATTGTTGGTCCTACCGCTGTTCGTGCTAATGGGTTACCTGGCGCATCACGCCGGCATCACCCGCAACATCTACTGGACGGCACGGCAGTGGCTCGGTCATCTCCCCGGCGGACTGGCGATCGCAACAATTTTTGGATGCGCAGGGTTTGCTGCCGCGTGTGGCGCGTCCACCGCATCGGCTGCTGTCATGGGGCGTGTCTCGCTGCCCGAGCTGAAACGGTTTGGCTACGACGAGAAAATTGCAGCCGGTTGCGTCGCCGCTGGAGGCACTCTAGCGACAATGATTCCGCCTTCGGTGATTATGGTGATCTACGGCTTCATCGCCGAGCAATCGATCGGCGCACTGTTGCTGGCGGGAATTCTGCCCGGATTTCTTCAAGCGGGAAGCTACTCGGTCATGCTCTATCTGCGCTTCCGCGCCAATCCGCAACTTGGCCCCTCGATCGGCGGGATCAGTTGGCCGGAGCGCGTCAAGTCACTACAAGGTACCTGGGGCATTTTCGTCCTCATCGCCATCGTGCTCGGTGGTATCTACACTGGCTTTGCAACTCCTACTGAAGCCGCCGGGATCGGCGCCTTTGGTGCTTTTCTCATGGCGCTGCCGCGCATACGCCGCGGCGACTTGAAGACAGCGTTGCGGGACACTGCGCGCACTACTGCCATGATGTTTGCCATCATCATCGGCGTACTGATCTTCGTGCGTTTTCTCGCTTTCAGTGGCATGCCAGGCGCGCTGGCTGACACCGTAGTGGAGCTCGAGGTCAACCGTTACGTCGTGCTGATTGCGATCCTTGCGGTATACCTGGTGCTGGGTATGTTTCTCGATGGCATCGGCATGTTGTTGCTGACGATTCCGATTGTGCTGCCAGCGGTAACCGCATTGGGATTTGACCCGATTGTTTTCGGCGTGCTCGTGGTAAGGATGGTGGAGATTGGATTGATTACACCACCAGTAGGACTGAACGCTTTCGTGCTCAAAGGAGTCGCGCCCGACATTTCGATTGGCAATATCTTCCGCGGTTGCGGCTGGTTCGTCGTCGTTGACCTGATCAACGTCGCGATTCTGCTGACATTTCCGGCAATCATCCTGCTTATTCCTAATGCAATGCTCCACTGATAGCCACGAAACAGAAACGCTTCAGTACGCTCTCTGAAAGCATGGTCGAGACATAGTCTGCGGCAAACTTAATCTAGGTCAAAGTAAAGACATTACATCGGCTGCTACTGTTGTGCCGTGAAGTGGAAAATTAATTGACCTAGCGCGGTCGTAGGGAGAGCGTGTGATGTGGTTATTATCGATGCGAGCAGCAAAACAATGTGATGCGCATCGTCCCGTCGTCATTTGTCTTATCAGTGCGCTGCTGCTGGCAATGCTGCCATCAGTGACTGGAGCAGACAATGATGATGACGATGAACGCTGGGAGCTTATTTCGCTCTCAGGCAGTCATCAGGACCAACAGTTTCTCGCCGGCGAGCGAGTCGAAGTGCGCAAGGTCACCACGGACGATGACATCTTTGCCGCGGGTGGGAACCTGGACTTCGATTCAGTCGTAGCGGAAATGATCGTCGCAGCAGGAGGGTCGCTGCGGTTCAATGACATCAACGCCGATGATCTGATATTGGCCGCCGGCGGGACGTTGCGGTTCGAAGACGTCAAAGCTGAGGAGCTGATACTTGCGGGTGGCGAAGTCAGCTTCTCCGGACAAGTGGAAGACGACATCGTTGCCGCCACCTGCCCTTTCTGTCCAATTCACGGTCATCTGAACGTGACGGAGCGCGCGCAAATTGGCGACGACGCGCGGCTTGCCGGGCGCGAAGTAATCGTCGACGGCCCCGTCGGCGGTAACCTCTATGCGGCAGGACAGCGCGTCGAGCTATCCGGACAAGTTGGAGGCGACGCCATGATCGAAGCGGAGCGGATCATCCTTGAATCCGGCACGCGCATCGCCGGGGATTTGCGTTACGCCTCGCCCAACGAGCTCGAGCTTCGCGACGGCGCAAGCGTCGCGGGCCAGATCATTCAGGTCGAGCCGCGCTTGGACTTTGACATGGACGCACCTGAACACCCGGTGTGGATCGCGGTGCTGGTCATGCTCGGCTTCTTCCTGGCGCTGGTGATACTCGGTATCGCCCTCCAACTGGCGATCCCCGGCATTCTGATTGGCGCCAATGAAACAATCAAAACCGGACTGTGGGCTTGTCTGGGGCGCGGCCTTGTGCTTGCCCTGCTCGGTCCCGCTGTCGCAGCGCTCCTTTTCTTTACGGTAATCGGCGCGCCGATCGGGATACTGATCATTGCGGCGCTGGTACTTCTTTACGCGATGGCGTTTGTCGCCATCTCGTATAGCATCGGATTGTATGTAAGCCACCTATTTGGCAAGAGTGAAATGTCAGGCAATACCGGTTCGAGAATTTTGTGGACCACTGTCGGCGTTTTGCTGGTCGCGCTGGTCGGGATCATTCCCTTGATTGGATGGGCCATCGGCATACTTGCCGTTACCTGCGGGTTGGGCGCAGTGCTCACGCGACTCGGGCCGCTGTTTCGACGCACCAGCTCCGCACCGGCGGCAGGCTAAAATGGGCGGCAGCCGATGACACTTGCCTGCTGCCACGTTGGCCAACAAACGAGAACGCGTTCAAATAGCCACGGGAGGTAACAATGTCTTCACAAACCCCAACACCCATGCAAATGTGCCCCATGGCAGAAACCTGTGGGGCAATGATGAGCAAGCCTTTCTCCGGCGCTGCTTTTTTCCTCCCCGGTTTGATCTTAATTGCATTGGGGATTCTGGTGATAATTTATCCGCTCATACTTGCATGGCTTGTGGCGGCCGCCCTGGTGCTTTTCGGCATCATCATGTTGGTCATGGCAACCTTCATCCGCAAGATCGGCTCGCGACTAGCTAGCTAATCAAAGTCGGAAAGTGAATCAACAGCAATACCAATCGTCACAAACGCAGCAGCGGAGGAACACACGATGAACGGCGGAGAATCCCAATCACACGTCCATCATGGCCGGAGAGAAAAAGGCGCTCTGTCCCATAAGCTCGACGCCATCGGCTGGGGGCTGTTCTTCATCTGGGTCGGTTTTGGATTCTTGCTCGATATCGGCTGGGGTTGGGGCATGCTCGGCATCGCCGTCATCATTCTGGGAGAGGCACTGATACGCAAGAAAATGGATCTGAATGTCGGCGGGTTCTGGGTGGTCGTCGGATTGTTGTTTCTCGCGGGTGGCCTTTGGGAACTGCTAGAAGTTCAGCATTCCATTGCGCCGTTCGCCATCATTGCCATTGGCGTAGCAGTGTTGTGGGGTGCTTTTTCTGGCAAGCACGTGATGAAGAAATAACGGCGTGCCGAGCATCACGAACGAAAACTGTTCTCGACTTCAGCAGCTTTGGCGCTCAATTCGCATCACGGCGCGAATAGCGCCATTGCCATGGTGGTACTGGCTGTGAGCCACGCCACAGACCGCGGTCCTCCTGCCTGGCTTTCGACTCGCAGGCAAGATAGGTTTCTTGATCCGCGACCGGCAGTTCATGAAGGAAGGCGTCGAACACCCAGGCATGCCCTGCACACACCTGCGCCAGGCCGACGTCCAGATCTTCGATCCATATCCGTGCCAGGATCCGCCCGTAATCGTCACGGCCTCGAAGGCTCAAACGCACAATTTTTCCGCTGACCAGATTTTCGAGGTGCTGGCGCGAGCGCTCTGAATAAGGTTGGCCAGGCTCGCCTCTGCGTCCTTTCTCCGGGGCATCGATACTGATGATGCGCACCTTTTCACGCCGATTCAGAACATCTTCAACGATGACAGTGTCGCCATCGGTCACGCGTACAACCGTACCGGAGACCTCGACCGATGCTACGGCGGCGAGCGCTGACCACGCTGCAATGGCCCAAACTGCGCAGAGGTTGTTCAGAGTCCGCAAGTATCACCGCGCTGCAAGTTACTCCCAGCTCACATATCGAGCATGGTTCCACGGCAGTTATCCGACCCGCAGTGGCACGCATACGCCTTGCGCATTTTTTTCCCGACGCGACCATCTACCGAGAGGCGATAGTCGTAATTCAGCTCCTCACCGGGCTGGATAGCACGCTTGGCGTAAATGAACACCCTGCCATCTTCTTCCTCAACTGCTTCACAGTTTGGCTCGCAACAGTGATTGATCCATCGCGCAGCGTTGCCATCGACGCTTGCATCGATCACTTTACCGTTGCTTAAGCCGAAAATGAATGTGTGATAAGGGTCGTTCGGGTCGCTCGCCGGCCTGCGAAGCGCCTTCTTCCAACTCGAACGTTTACCCTGATACTCAATAATGCGACTTCCTTTTCGAATCTTTCTCGAAGCAAAAGCACCGTGACCGTGCGTGGATGAAAAGCGGATGACGTAATAGGGTTTGGCTCTTGAAAAAGGCATTCAGCAAAAAGTCCGGAAGCGTGAGTCTGTAGAAAAGCGTTCGGGACGGCGCATCAGCAGACAAATAGACGGCCGGCACCTCAACGGGGGCAAATCTTACTACATGCGAGCAGAAAATTATGTTCTGTCTCAGGTCCGCCACAATCGATGAAACGCATGCATGTCGCCACCCAAATCGCAAACTGGGGTAAGCGGCCCGCTACTGAACTCTGCAATGACATTCGATGGCGCCGTTTACCGCTCGCGCGTGCTGCAGCTGACAAACCATCGGTTTTTTTACTTTCAGCAGCTGCTGCACCGTCCACCACGAGTTCACTTGCTGTTGCAATAGACCACCCTAACTCGCTCAATTAAAGTACTTTTGATCGCCAACCCCCTTCACGGCAAATCATACTGTTCGGCAATGCGTCGTAACATATTGACGAAGCAAAAGAAATGGGCGTAGCCTTTAGCTCGGCGGTAACTTCATTTCGCGCCCAAGACGAAAACAACAGTCACCGCTGCACGTACTCTTGACAAGGGAGGAGACAAAAAATGGAAGCGTTTCAATGTCCACATTGCGGACAATCCCACTTCGCGACGCTTTGTTCAGACTGTCTGGCCGAAGAGATCCGCATCCAGGAAACGCGCTCAGTGTTTCACATCGGCCGTTGTCACCGCTGCGGCCACGTTGACGATGAGCCGTGCCCGTCCCGAGTTGGGGCGAGCGAGATGGTGAGTCGTGCTTGGCAGGCGAAGAGCATCACTTTGAAAGACCTGACGCAACGCGCAGCGAACTTGGCGGCGCGCGCTGCCGACGTGATCAAAGGCCATTCCTCCCGCGCCCGCTGAAGGGCCTCAAACCGGGCGCGCTGACGCAGGGATCCAGAACCCGAAAGGGTGGTTGCAAAGGTAGCAGCCCGCCTCCCTCGACTCTGCAGCCAGCGCTCTTTTTCTTGTCGCAAACTGTGAATTTGCCGATGCACGCCTTTGCAACGCGGCGAGCGCGGCTCGTCGCACCCCGGTAGCGACGATCCCGGTCAGCCGGCCGCCACCTGCTCTCTGGCCTCCTTCTCCAACTCGAACATTCTGTTCAGACTGGTACGAGCGCGATCGGCAACATCCGGGGCAATCTCCACGTACTGCCGCGGATCAGGATTCTTCAGTGCCTTGAGAACGTCCTCGAGCTTGATCTCCTTCATGTACGGGCAAAGGATGCAGGTGCCGACGATTTCCTTGTCCCGAAACTCGGCCTTGAAGCGGTCGGTAAGGCCGCACTCAGTAACCAGCATGAAGGTTTTAGCCGGCGAATTCTTCACGTATTTGAGCATGCCGGAAGTGCCGCCGGCATAGTCGACCAGAGACACGACGCCTGGCGTGCATTCAGGATGGGCAAGGATCTTTACATCGGGGTAACGCTGGCGAATGTCCTTGATGCTGCCTTCATTGAAACCTTCATGCACGATGCACGTTCCTTCCCAGGTGATGATTTTCTTGGAGGTCATCGTACGCAGGTTCTGCCCCATCAGCTTGTCGGGGATAAAAATGATTTCGTCCTGCGGCATTGCTTCAACCACATCGACCACATTTGACGAGGTACAACAGGTATCGCTTTCGGCCTTGATTTCCGCGTAGGTGTTGACATAGCAGACCACCCCGGCTTGCGGGTACATCTTGCGCAATGCGCGCACCTGCTCGACGGTAATTGAGTCAGCCAGGGAGCATCCGGCCACGCTGGGCACCAGGACTTCCTTTTCCGGATTGAGCAGTTTCGCCGTTTCACCCATGAAATAAACCGAGCAGAAGATAATCTTCTGTGCCGGATGCTCAACGGCTTTCACGCTCAGCCCATAGGAGTCGCCAACGAAATCGCCCACGCCATACATAATGTCCGGCGTTTGGTAAGAGTGCGCCAGGATTACCGCGTTCTGCTCCTGTTTGAGCCGGTTGATCTCGAAAGTCATCGGGGCAATCTGCTCGCAATCTTCCCTCGCCCAACCCAATTTGCTGAGCTTCTCTAAAAGACGTTGCGTTTCGTTGTTGAGTTCGGACGGTGACAGGTTCATGGCATTCACCTGATGTTCAAGAATCAATTCAACAAAGACACCAACCAAGCCACGTCAACTGCGGCAACTACAGTTTCATGACCCGGCCACCCGCTCGTTAAAAAGTCATCGGGCATGTGTAGTGAGGGTACCGCTGGTCGACTTCTTGATGATGCGGCCACTGAACCGAGTTTGCAAGACGTCGGCTCGCAGCGCAGGTAACCGACGCACGCGCTTTGCTGCCTCACCGTGCCATGGCCTGCAGAGGCTTCAGCGAGACGGCCGGCCTGTCGAGATCCTGAATGTGCGGCGAGGCCGACCGTGATGCTGTTTGGTGCCCGTGCCTTGCCGGCCGGAAGAGCCAGATCCGCGGGTGAATTGATACTGGCGAGCATCTGCTGTAGCTGCGCATGTGGTGCGCTTCTCAAGCTAAAAACCATAACTTTTCAATCTCTTGTATGCACTTGTTGTTGAGACTTCGGCAGTTTTGAGGCATTCGGTTCAAATCTGAAGGGAAACCAGTGTTCAGCATTTAAACCTCTGCCCGGTGCTGAGCAGGGGCGAATGCGCTTTTTTTAGTCTTCAATACAGTTAGTTACATCCCACGCGCTGAACTCTCCCCAGAATCTCTAGGGATAACGAAGATGCTGGCACAGCCATTGCACTTAAAGCAGCGAGTGCTTCGGAACCCAACCAGAAGCAAATCCTAAATCAATGACTTACCGAACTTATAAGGAGTATATTGAATTGAATCCGACAAGAAACCGAATCGTCCTTACGGTCCTCCTCGCCGGATTGTCTTTGCTGGTCACTAGCGCTAACGCCGCCAACAGCAACACCTTGAAGGTGAGCGCGACAATCACCGGTACCTGCAATTTCAACTCTGCAAACAATGCGGCCGGAAACGCGGAGTTGGCGTTCGGCACCCTCGACCAGACATCGACGGCAGCAGCATCAGCACCAGCAGTCGCTGTGAATTACTGGTGTACCAACGGAACCGCTGTTTCGACTTTCACGGCAGGCAATGGGCTGTACACCGCTGTCTGCCCCGGGGGAGCTACCCGCTGCATGAAGAATACCGCCAGTCCCGACTACATTAACTACACCCTGACCTTCACCAATCCAAGCGGCAATGTTGGTAGCGGAAAAACGACCTTGCTCAGCGTCACCTTCAACGCAACGATCGCCAACGCGGACTACATTGATGTGCCGGCAGGCGATTATGAGGACTTTGTCACTCTGAACATCAATCCCTGACCGAGGGCTATCAACGCCAAGCATGAAACAGACAGTGGGGGAGGCCGCAACGCGATGCGGCCTTTTTTTCTTGTTCGCGCTGCTTCTTGCAACCGAATTTGCAGAGGCGGCGTGTGATTTTCGTCCGCCGCTTGCCAACGACGTGCCGCTGGGGCTGATCTCCCCGGCCCAGGCCGGGAACGTGGTCGGCTCCATCACGCTGCGTTTCAGGTGCACTCGAGGTGATAGTCCGGCCTTTTCGTTCATCGGGTCAAACGACGAGGGCCCAGGGCTACATCGCATGCGCAATCTGACGCAGCCAAGTGAATATTTACCCTACAGCATCCAGACGAACATGCCCAACATTGCGACACTCACCGTCACTATCACGGTCGGCGAAGCTGACTTTCGTGAAGCGTGGGTCGGCAATTACGAAGACACGCTGTTTGTCTCGGTGACCCCATAACTCAACGTAATTGAGACCTAACATGAATGCCAGAAATCTCTGCTTGGCAAGTGTCATTGTCGCCGTGTTGGCTTGCGTCGACATCAGTATTCCCCGTGCTGCGTTAGCCGGGGATTTTTCGGTTGCGCCCATCAGGCTGTTTCTCGACAAGGACAGCAGATCCGGTGTGGTCACCGTCAAGAATAACGGTACTGAGCCACTGCAGTTCGAACTACGGCCCAAACAGTGGGGCACGGGCCCCGATGGTCGAGAGCTGTACTCCGAGACAATCGACTTGCTTGTCTTTCCGCGGCTGATGACGTTACGAGGTGGCGAGGAGCGCGACATCCGTATTGGCATGAAAGTGCCGGCGGGACAAGCGGAAAAGACCTATCGCGTATTTATCAACGAACTGCCGCCGACACGCGATCCTGAATCATCGTCCGGTGGTAGTGCCAACGTCGCTTTTCTCATCAACTTTGGTTTGCCGGTGTTTTTTGCACCGGTCGCGCCGGCACCGGCGTTGCGCGTCGAGCACCTGTCACTGAAGGACGGCCAGGTCGGCGTCTGGCTGGAAAATCCGGGCAACGTGCACCAGTTTGTCCAGGAAATGGCGGTCATCGGATTCGATTCCGCCAGCAACGAGGTTTTCAGGGCACCGATCAACGATCGGTACCTGCTGGCAGGTACCGTCCGGTCCTATACAGCAACCGTTCCACTGGAAGGATGCAAGGCACTGGCGGTAGTCGCTTTCGAAGTACGAACCGACAAGATGAGCGCGAATGCGGACAAGAGTGTGGACAGGGATTTCTGCAACAGCGGCAATCCGGAGAGTTCATCAGCCGAGTATTCGCGCTAGCCACGTTCTCGCTAGTCTTTGTCTCGGCATCGGCCTCGGGGTCTTGCCGGCCACGGCGCTGAGCGTCGACCATGCGCCGGCGTCACCCGCGGCAACATTGGAAAGCCATGCCGCTGCCGAGCCCGAATCGGCAGTGACTCCCGCGCCGCTCGAAGAACCGGCGGTTCAGATGTACGCGTCAATCGGCATCAACGGAAAACCGGCCGGTACATTCCTGGTGTCGCGCTATGCCAATGGCGACTTCGCGGTTCGCGAAACTGACTTGTCTGCCATTGGCATCAACGCGATCTCGGGCCGCATTGTCATGTTGGATGGGGAAGCTCACCTCATGCTCAGCACACTCGAAGGGGCGACATTCGCCTTCGATGAGCGGCGAGTGCACATAGCCATCCAGATCGATCCGTCCGCGTTGCGCGACCAGATCATCGACGCACGCCGACGCAACGCGCCATCGGACGTAATCTACCCGCGTGATACCAGTGCCTTCTTCAACTACGCACTGAGTCATGACGACATCGAGTACGTATCCGATCGGCTGTCGGCCGAGGCAGGCATTCATTACCGGAATTTTCTGCTGCTCGCTGACGGGTTTTACGAGCGGTTCGATGGTGACGACCGGGCCGTGCGCCTGAACACCAGCCTCACGCACGACAACCGTGAAACGCTGCAGCGGACCATTGTCGGTGATTTCATCGCCAGTTCAGGCGCTCTGGGTAGCGCGCTGAATCTGGGCGGCATCAGCTTTTCGAAAAATTATCGTATCGATCCCTATCTCGTTCGTTATCCGTTCGCGAGCTACGCCGGGCTCGCCGCGGCGCCGGCGCAGTACGAAGTGTTGGTTAATGGCAACCGCACCAGTGCCGGCAGACTGGATCCCGGGCCGTTCGAAATTACCAATATCCAGGGCCCGCTTGGAATTTCCAATGTCGAGGTGGTCGTTCGCGACGCCTTTGGCCGTGAGCAATACTTCTCGTCCCCGTTTTATTTCACCCAGGCGGCCCTGCGCAAAGGCCTGCCTGAATACAGTTTCGGCCTTGGCTACCAACGCAGGCAGTTCGGCATCGCCAGCGACGACTATGGCCCGTTGGCCGGCACCGGCTTCTACCGCTACGGCGTTACCGATTTCGTCACCCTCGGCGCGCGGGCCGAGGCCTCCGAGGACATTTTCAACCTCGGCCCCAACATGACCATCCTCGGCGGACGCTGGGGGTTATTCAACTCGACGCTTTCCTTCAGCAGCGACTCGGCTAACCAAGGCTATGCCGGCGTATTCGACTACGCCATACAAACCCGCAAATTCAATGCATCGGCCAGCGTTCTCGCCCAATCGAAAAATTACGCGCGCATTGGCGTCGACTCACGGTTTAACACTCGCCTCGAGGCCAGGACCTCGCTAAGCTATGGCCCCTTCACCCTGAGCTATCTGACCAGCCGTCCATACCAGCGCGAGGAACAAACGAGTTACGGTGTGTCCGTCACGCCACGCATGCCGAGCCCGCGGTTATCATTGTTCGCCTCCCTGCGCCGCTTCGAGGCTGAACAATCGGGCACCGAGTTCTTCGTCTCGCTGAATTATTACTTCCGCAAGGACTACTCGGTCTCTGGTGCCGTGCGCACTGCGGGTAGCGACTACCAGGTTACCAGTTCGGTCCAGAAGGCAACCCCGGTCGGCGAAGGCTTGGGATTTTCCGTTCAAGCGACCCAGTTCGAGGACTCGCGCGGCCAAGGGCATTCACTGCGCCCCTTCGTCCAGTACAACGCCAGGTATGCCACGTTGCTCGCCGACTACCAGAAAGTCTCGACCCCTGATGACGTAACCGAGAACAAGCGCGTTGCGATACAGGGCAGCATTTCAACGGTCGGCGGCGAAGTCACGCTGAGTCGGCCGGTCACCGACGCGTTTGGCCTGGTCCAGGTCGACAATCTTCAAAACGTGCGTGTTTATCAAGGCGGGCAATTGTCCGGCACCACTGATAAAAATGGACGCCTGCTGATTCCCGCGCTCTCGTCATACGTTGAAAACCAGATTTCGATCGATAACCGCGACATGCCTGTCGACCTTCAAGTCAAGCATTACTCCAGATTGATCTCGCCTGCTTTGCGGGCGGGTGCGGTACTCGACTTTGGCGTGAGACGGGTACGAGCTGTTGCCGGAACGCTCAATATCCGCCGTGAAGGCAAGGCCTCACCAGTGCGTTATGGACAGATTTCGCTAACGGTTGATGGTGAGCGTGTGGTGCTGCCGATTGGCCAGACCGGCGACTTTTTCATTGAGGACCTAGAACCGGCAACCTATACGCTGTTGTACCTCGGCAAGGATGATTCCTGCACTGTAGTGCTCGAGGTGCCCGAGTCCGACGAACCGATTATCGAGTTGGGCAACCTGTTGTGCGTGCCTCAGTAGCATCGACCACACGCTTCCATTGCCAACTTCCGCCTCGCCTGCAGCATTGGAGCCCGGCGTGATTTGGCGGGCTTGCGCAAGCCCGCCATAACCAGCCTACAGCAACCGCGGTAAAGGCAAATATCCCCTGTTCGTGGTGCTACCGATCCGGCCGGGGAGCTCGCAGCCACCCGCCGCCCCAAAGGGCCCCAACGCGCGGTACACTGACGCATGTCCGAGAAAACCTGCACCTGCCCGCCGGCAGGCATGGCGGGTATTAACCAACATCATTGAGGAGAGGCATGCAGGCACCTGCGATACCCGAAGATGAAGAAACTCGCATTGACACCCTTTATTCCCTCAGAATCCTCGATACCCCGCCGGAGGAACGCTTTGACAGGTTGACCCGGCTCGCCAAACGACTGTTCCGGGTGCCGATCGCCATGGTGAACCTGGTCGACGAGCATCGCCTGTGGACCAAGTCAGGGCAAGGAATAGAGCCGACCGACAGTCCGCGCGAGACCTCGTTCTGTGGTCACGCGATTCTCGGCGAGGACATTCTTCTCGTGCCGGACACCTTGAAAGATGAGAGATTTCGCGATAGCCCCTATGTGAGTGGCGAACCCCACGTGCGCTTCTATGCAGGCTGTCCGCTCAGTGCACCGAATGGCAGCAAACTCGGCACGCTGTGCCTGATGGGCTCTCAGCCTTGCCAACTGGGTGAAGAAGATCAGGCCCTGTTGCGGGATTTGGCGGGAATGGCAGAACGCGAACTGGCTGCGCTTCAGCTGGCAACCATGGACGAATTGACGATGCTTGCCAACCGCCGCGGCTTCGAGGCCCTGTCAGCTCACGCGATCGAGCTGTCAAGGCGGCTTCAGAAGCCAGCCGCGTTACTTTATTTCGACCTCGATCAGCTCAAGCAAATCAACGACCGCTTCGGCCATGCGGAGGGCGATCGCGCACTGAAAACATTCGCCCAGTTACTGCGGCTGACATTTCGCGAGTCGGATATCCTGGGCCGCTTGGGCGGCGATGAGTTCGCTGCATTCATGACCAATGTAAGCAATGCCGAATTGGACAGCGCCCTTGAACGACTTGACAAGGCTGTGGCCGATTACAATAAAAAATCCGAGCAGGACTATGAAATCGAATTCAGCCTTGGGAAAGTGACATTTGACGCTTCGGGTCACGCCGACGTCTCTGAGCTCATGGCGCAGGCCGATGCCCTGATGTATCAACACAAAAAGGAAAAGAATGACTAAGCCTGTCGATTTTCACCCGGTTTGCAGCGAGTGATCACAACAGCAACATCAGCGCCGGGCGAACATCCGACCGGCGCCAGGGTACACGGCTCTTTCCCGCGGTTGATGAGAGCATCTTGCCATGGAGGCATTTGGCAGGCTTTACCCGGATATATCCAGGCTATTTTCTACTAACAAAACTATCGATATTCGGGATTTGGAAAGTCAAACCTGCATCCTGCGTCCCATTCCGCGCGCTGGTTACCATGCGCGGGAATACCTCCTGCATCCTTTATCATCCGTGCCAAGTGCAGCAGGTTCCAGGTCATGAACGTTGTGTTGCGATTGGTGAAATCATTTTCCGGGCCACCCGACCCCTCGTCGAGATACGAAGGCCCGGGGCCAGCTTCACCGAGCCAGGCCGCATCTGCCTGCGGGGGAATCACGTAACCAAGATGTTGTAGCGAATACAGGATGTTCATCGAGCAATGTTTTGCGCCATCCTCGTTCCCGGTAATCAGGCAGCCGCCCACGCGCCCATAATAAGCATACTGTCCATACTCGTTAAGTTGCCCTGAAGACGCATACAAGCGCTCTATTACCTTGGTGCAGACCGAAGATTTCTCGCCGAGCCATACGGGCGACGTCAAGACCAGAATGTCGGCGCCCATCACCTTGTCGAGAATCTGCGGCCATTCGTCTGTTTTCCATCCCTGCTTAGTCATATCCGGCCAAACGCCATAGGCAATGTCATGATCGACTGCCCGCACCACATCGGCAGAGACTTCGTTTTTCTCGAGGATCGCCCTTGCAATATCGATCAAGCCCTGCGTGTGCGATATTTCAGGCGATCGTTTCAATGTGCAGTTTATGAACAATACCTTGAGATCGGAGAAATCCCATTTGCTGTTTGCGCACATTGCAAGTTGTTTTTTATTCAAAGAAGCCATCCCAATTCGTCCTTTTGTCGTTGCGTTAATTAACCGAGTAATTTCGCACCGGCTGCCCAATCCGCTCCAATGATCAGTGCGCTCCTAATTCGAGCGCAGCAGCAGCGAATTGAAAACGGGCCGATTGCCACAATCAAATGACAGAAATGATGCCGACATCGTGTTTTTACGAGTCCCGCGGCAACATGGATTTACATCCAGTAATGATGCAACGGATTATTCGGCAGGCCTGACCAAGTCCACTGGACGGTACATCAAGAGGTGGCGTTGCGTTTCCGTCCCCACGGCATAGGCGCGTTCGCCGACGAAATCAAATAAATGCTTACGGTAGAACTGCTGCGCCTTGGTGTTTTGATCCCATACGTCAAGCCACATGCCGCCACGACCTCTGCGGCGCACCTCTCCCAGACAGGTGTGCATCAGGATGTTTGCCACACCGCGGCCGTGCCATTTTGAGTACACGTATAGCCGCTCCAGTTCAACCGCTTTCGCACTATTGACACATGAGGGCGGCACACTCTCACAGACCTTGGCGTAACCGGCGGCGCTCCCTCCAAGGCACGCAACAAAGAACACCGTGCCGGGCTCGGCAAGCTCGGCCGCCTGCTGGCTCGAACCGAAACGCTCGTCGGCAAACGAGGTCAGATTGCGATGCTCGATCTGCCCGGAAAACGATTCGATAAATGTTGCACGCCCCAACGCAGCAAGAAGCCCTGCATCATTCGCTCGGGCGGCTCGAAGCTCGATTGTCATGATGAAAACGGTCAACCACGCAAGCGGGGTTCCAGCAAAGTAGTATGCCCGCTTGTAGACTGAGCTGCCCCTCCTGCCGGTCACTCATCGCCGAGCGGCCCCGAATAATTTAGTTCCTGCATTTCCTGAATCGCAGCATCCCTGTCCGTAATTCGAGGCAAAATTGTGTAAAGGGCCCAACCCCCTGCGTCGACTGTAATGCGGATGAATACTTCTTCGCCGTCTTCCAATTCAAACGATGCAGCTTCATCAGTCACGGCGTCAACAATGACCTCGTACTCACCCGGATCTCTGTCGACAAACACAACTCCGCCCGCAGAGGGTACTCGCACCGGCTCACCGTTGAGTGTCACTGCACCGATATACAAGAAACTCCGTTGCGGCCGATAAATGTAGACGCGGCCTTTCCCTGCCTCGACAGGGGAAATATTGCCTTCAATATCCTTGTACTCCGGCCCCGTCGCACAACCGACCATGATCGCCGCGAACAGAAACAGCAACGCCACTGTCTTTTCAAGCCGCTTGTTTGTTTGTTTCACCATGTTTGCTCGGGTTATGCTCTAAAAGTATCTATCATGCAGCGCCAGACCGTATTCTGTCGCCAGCCGCGCCGATGTCTCAGGGATCACTCACGTCTTGGAACGGCTGAGGCTACGCAGATCGACTATTATTTCGCGGCCAACGATACCGGTCGCGAAATCAGCGCGGCACTAACTAACCAGGTTTCGCTAATGCAAATAAGCCGTCACTTTGGCCGGTTTTCTCACCCGTGTGAGGGGGCTGTCGGCCAGAGATCCTGCCAGGTAGTGTCCTCGCGGTTGCAGTAATCACTTCAACCGCCGCGAATCGCGGGAATGAGATGAATCTCGCTATCCGGGCCAATCGGTGCAAACCAAACATCCTGAAAGATCTCACCGTCTACAGCAACGGCAAAGCTGTCCTGCTCAAGATGTGGTGCAAGCGCCGGATAGCGCTCACACAACACGCGCAGTAACTGCTTGATGTTTTGCGCATCGATCTCCACCTCGCAATCACCGTCGGCAAGCTGCTGCAAGCTGCCGCTGAGAATAAGCCGCGCCAAGCCTGGCTCTCCCTAAGCAGCCTGCTTGCTTTCGATCGCCGCCAGTACGCGCGGTGGCGACATCGGCAAATCAGTAAAGCGGACCCCGGTCGCATGTGATACCGCGTTGGCAATTGCTGCCATCGGCGGCACGATCGGCGTTTCGCCGACGCCACGCACGCCATAGGGATGATTCGGGTTGGGCACTTCGACGATGACCGTGTCGATCATCGGCACATCAGAGCAAACCGGGATTCGGTAATCCAGGAAACCTGGATTCTCCATGTGTCCATCGGCATCGTAGATGTACTCCTCGTTAAGTGCCCAGCCAATACCTTGCACGGCGCCACCCTGCATCTGGCCTTCGACGTAACTCGGGTGCACCGCCTTACCAGCATCCTGGATCGCCGTATAGCGCAATATCGTGACCTTGCCAGTTTCCGGGTCGACTTCGACGTCGACCAAGTGCGTTGCCAGGCTCGGTCCTGCTCCGGTGGCATTGATGGCCGCATTACCGCTAATCGGGCCGCCCGTCTTGCCAGCGGTTTTTGCTAATTCCGCGAGCGAAAGTGATTTCGGCTCGCCAGCACCGATGAAGCGTGCATGCCCTTCGAACCAATCCACCTCCTCGATCGGCACCTCCCAAATTTTTGCCGCACGCGTTCGTAGTTGCGAAATGATGTTACGCGCGGCCTCAACGACTGCCATGCCGCTGGAGAACGTCACGCGGCTACCACCAGTCAGGAAATTGAATCCCAACGAGCTGGTGTCACCAACAGTCGGGCGGATGTGATCCATCGAGATGCCGAGCTCTTCAGCCGCCATCATCGACAACGATGCACGTGAGCCGCCAATATCGGGCGTACCCACAACCAAGGCTATGCTTCCGTCCTCTCCAACGTTCATCGATGCACAGGTTTCACCGCCGATGTTGAACCAGAAACCACTGGCGACGCCACGCCCCTGGTTCTCTTTCAGAGGCACCTTGTAATGGTCGTGCGCTTGCGCTGCTTGCAACGTTTGCACTAATCCGATGGGGCCAAACTTCGGCCCGTAAGGCGCACGTGTGCCTTCCTTGGCAGCATTCTTCAGACGAAACTCAACCGGGTCCATACCGATCTTCATTGCGACTTCATCCATCACGCTCTCGACGGCGAACTCTGCAATTGGACCGCCCGGCGCTCGATAAGCTGCCACCTTCGGGCGATTAACAACAACGTCAAAACCGACAATGCGTACATTCTCGAGCGCGTAAGGTGCAAACGCACACATAGCACCCGGCTGTACCGGCGAGCCCTGGAAGGCGCCGGCCTGATACTTCAACAGCGCATCGCCAGCAGTGATGCGACCATCCTTGGTAGCGCCCACCTTAACCCAGATCTTGGCGCCGGAGGTCGGGCCACTCGCCTTGAATACTTCCGAGCGCGACATAACCATCTTCACTGGCTGGCAGGCTTTGCGCGACAACGCCAGTGCCAATGGCTCGAGATAGACCACAGTCTTGCCACCAAAACCACCACCAATCTCGGACGCCGTCACCCGCAGTTTCGACACTTCCATACCGAGCAACTTGGAGCAAAACGCACGAACAATGAACTGGCCCTGGGTGGTGCACCACAATTCCGCCTGGCCGTCTTCCGACACGTTCGCCACACAGGCATGCGGCTCGATATAACCCTGATGCACCGGCTTGGTTGTAAATTCGCGCTCGACAATGACGTCTGCCTCGCCGAATCCTGCTTCCAGATCACCGAACCCGAACTCGACCCGTTTGGCAATGTTGGAGGACTGCGATGGTTTCGGCTCCACGCCGATGGTGAACATATCGTCGTGGAGCAAGGGCGCATCAGGCTTCATCGCTTCGTCCACGTCGATCACGTGCGGCAGAACTTCGTAGTCGACGTCAATCAGTCCCAATGCCTGCGACGCTATAGCTTCGCTGACCGCTGCCACGGCGGCCACGGCATGGCCCTCATAGAGCGCTTTTTCGCGCGCCATGACGTTGCGCGTCATGTCCTTGAAATTCACCATCATCTCTCCCGCCGGCACGAACTCCGAGGGCAGGTCACAAAGATCAGCAGAGGTGATGACCGCCTTGACACCCCTTAGGCCTTGCGCCTTGGAAATGTCGATCGACTTGATGCGCGCATGCGCGTGCGGGCTTCGCAGTACCCTGCCGATCAGCATATTGGGCAGATGGATGTCCGCGCCAAACTGCGCACGCCCGGTTACTTTGTCCACTCCGTCGGGGCGCAATGGACGGGTGCCAACGATTTTTAGTTGGCGTGCAAGCACATCGGGGCTAATCATGTCATTCATGAAGCAACTCCTTCTGTCAATTCGTTTGCCTCAGGCACTTGCCGTTTCAGGCTTTTTCGCCGACGTGGGTTTCCTTCCCGCACCTTTCTCAACAGCGGCGCGCATCTCTGCCGCCGCGTCCAACACAGCGCGTACGATCTTGTCGTACCCGGTACAACGGCACAAGTTGCCAGCCAGCCAATAGCGCACTTCGATCTCGGTCGGGTCGGGATCCTTTTCCAAAAGTGCCTTGGCCGCCACCAGGATCCCGGGCGTACACACACCACACTGCAAAGCGGCATGCTCCAGAAACTTACTTTGCAACGGATGCAGATGATCGCCGTCAGCCATACCTTCGATGGTTTCTACTTTGCGGCCTTCAGCCTCTGCACCGAGCACCAGGCAAGCACACACAAGGCGACCTTCGAGCATCACGCTGCAGGCACCACAGTCGCC
>JABAOE010001555.1_pt2 | contig 39390 bp, 35 predicted proteins | sample 7062141 | NCBI WGS metagenome assembly JABAOE01 (sample SAMN14538627, study PRJNA623070) | marine sediment metagenome | biome: marine biome [ENVO:00000428]; feature: marine pelagic biome [ENVO:01000023]; material: deep marine sediment [ENVO:00002113] | place: India: Gulf of Khambhat ...
GGTGTACACAGACTACAGCCTGATGAGCGCCGACGAGCAGCTCGGCGAGGACATCCACGAGGTCTTCATGCAGCTGACGAGCATGATGCAGACGCCGCCGCTGAAGCGGCTTTACGAGGCGCCGTTCGGCCTGCACCAGCGCATACTGGAGCACATCGAGCGGGAGGTCCGCAACGTCGAGAACGGCGGTGCCGGCCACATCATCGCGAAGCTGAACGCACTCGTCGAGCCGGAAATCATCCAGGCGCTGTACCGGGCGTCATGCGCGGGCGTGTTCATCGATCTGATCTGCCGCGGCATCTGCTGTCTGCGGCCGGGCGTGCCGGGCGTGTCCGAGAACATCCGGGTGCGGTCGATCGTGGGCCGCTTCCTCGAGCACTCGCGGATNNGGCGTCTCCGACAACATTCGCGTCCGCTCGATCGTCGGGCGCTTTCTGGAGCACTCGCGCGTGTACTACTTCCATGCGGACGGAGACGAGAAGGTCTTCTGTGCGAGTGCAGACTGGATGGATCGCAATTTCTTCCGCCGTGTCGAGATCGCCTACCCGATCGAGGACCCGGAGATAAAGGCGCGCCTGATCGCGGACCTGGACCTGTTCCTCGGCGACAATCAGCAGGCATGGGAACTGCAGCCGGATGGCACGTACATCCGGCTCAAGCCAAAGCCGGACGCCGAACCGACCTCGGCCCAGATGCGGCTGCTGGCAGACCTCTCGGACACCCCGCTGCAGCAGCCGGCGAGCGCCTAACCTGCCTTTTTCGGCGCCATCTCCAGCTTCAGGTCCAGGTTCGCGTCGGCGAGCAGTTTGACCTCGCGCTCGAGGTCCGCCCAAGTCAGCGGATCGGAATCGGGGCTGCGTCTCGGCACGCTGACCGAAATCTTGCGACCCTTCGCGCGCAACACGACGTCGATACCGTCGACATTCGCGCGGCTTCGGTTCAACAGCACCGCCAGCCGCAGCAACACGGTGAGGCGCTTGGTGCGACGGCTCCAGGAGCCGGGAATCTCGTCGTAGAAAGAATTCCGACTGAAACGTCCGCGATGACCGGCGACGATGCACGCGAGCACCTGCTGCTCGCCGGTCGGGAAACCGGGCATGTCCGAATATTCCAGCAGGTAGGCCCCGTGCTGGTGATAGCCGGAATGGGCGATGTCGAGGCCGATCTCGTGCAGCCGCGCCGCCCAGCCGAGCATCTGCCGGTCAATCGGTGAATCGAGTCCCCACGACGCCGCGACCTGGTCGAGCAGCATCATTGCCGTCGCCTCCACGCGTGTCGCCTGCTCCTGGTCCACATTGAAGCGCCCCTGTATCGCGCGCACGGTCCGCTCACGCGCGTCCTCGTCGGTCAGCCGGCCGATCATGTCGTACAGCAAGCCCTCGCGCAGGGCCCCGTCGGACACCGACATCTGATCGAATTCGAGCGCAGACATGATCTCGATCAGGATCGCGATACCGCCGGGGAATACCGGCGCGCGCTGCGGCGCCAGGTCGGGCAGGTCCAGGTTGTCGATGAAACCCGCGTCGATCGAACGCGCGATCAGCTCTTCGAGACCCCCCGCCGTGATGTCGGTCGGCCGTCCGGCGATCGCCGACAGCACCGCCTGTGCCGCGCGGATGGTTCCGGATGCGCCGATGACGCGCTGGGGTTCGTGTTTCAGAAATCGCCTGCGGACCGGCTCAATCTCCAGCCGCGCGGCGAGTCGAGCGCGCTGGAACCGGCGCTTGGTCAGTTTGCCGCCGCCGAAGTGCTTCTCGCTGAGACCCACGCAGCCGATTTTCAGGCTCTCCATCGCGTCCGGCTCGACACCGGACCCGCGGATGAGCTCGGTGCTGCCCCCGCCGATGTCGACGACGATCTGCGTACCGTCGACGGCCGGCGAGCTGTGATAAACGCCCTTGTAGATCAGGCGCGCCTCCTCGATGCCCGAGATGATCTCGACGGGATGACCGAGGGCCGCCTCGGCCTTCTCGACGAAGCCCGAATAGCGGTCGATCCGCCTGAGCGTGCTCGTCCCAACGACGCGCACCTTGTCGGCATGCATGTCGCGGATGCGTTCGCCGAAACGCGCGAGGCATTCGAGGGCGATGCGTTGGCTCTTTCCGCTCAGAACGTCGTATTTGTCCAGCCCGGCCGCCAGACGAACCATTTCGCGCAGGCGATCGATGACCGTCGGTTGTCCATGCGACAAACGCGCGACAATCATGTGAAAACTATTCGAACCGAGGTCTACTGCGGCGAGGACTTCCGGTTCCTCGTTGGGTGATCGTTTAAATAAACGCAAGCGACTCGGCCTCCGCTGACTGCGACGAAATTATAGGCAAAAAAAAGCGAGGCATTGCCTCGCGTCCGGATGCCGCCAGTCCCCGTTTGCCGGAAACGGGGACTGGCGCGAAATTCATCCGCTCAGACTATACCCGCTCCGCCGTCTCGACCGCGGCGCGCGGCTCCGGTTTGGCACCGGCGACCAACTCGGGCTTCGTTTTGTCGGCGGCCGTCGGCCGTGGAGCATTCGGGGCGTGCGACTTGCTGCCCTCGTGGATCAGCTTGCCGTTGATCTCCGCGCCCGCCGCCATCTCCAGCAACTCGTAGTGCAGGTTGCCGTTGACCTTCGCGGTCGGGCCGAGTTCGACCCGGTCGCTCGCGAAGACGTCTCCCTGAACCCGTCCGTTCAGATGCACCCGCGGAACGCGAACGCTGCCGTCGATGAACCCGTCCTCGCTGATGCTGAGGAACGCGTCCGGATCCTTGTCGGCGATCACATTCCCGTCGACGACGCCATCGATATGGCAACCACCCTCGAAGCGCACGTCGCCCTTTACGCGGGTCCGGCCGCCGATCAGCGTGTGGATGACTCCCCTGCTACGTTCCTTCCTGCTAAACATCCATGCCTCCTGCTCGAAAGCTCCAGCGCCGGGATACCCCCGAGCGCAATAAGCCCAAGTCTAACCGGGCCATAGCGCCCAGAACCCCAAATGCGTCACAGTGGCGGGCGCCGATCCGGCGGCAGCACCCCTGCTCTTCAGCCCGACTTGACGGCCCAGTCGAATGATTTTTCTACTGATTCCGAGTACTTACCCTTCGGCATGAGCTTGACGTGCACTCTCGCGGGCGCAAACCCCTCCGGCAGCACAAGCTCCGCCTCCAGATTCTGGAAATAGCGGAACGAAAAGTCCAGCCGCGTCTTGCGGCCGCCCCCGGACAGCAGGTCGCCGAGGCCGAGAGTCAGCGGCTTGCTGCCGCGGACGCCCTCGATCTCCAGCTCGACCGAACCCGAGATACGACCGCCGGCCCGCATCGCCTGCGCCAGGACGAGGCGCATGCTATACGCCGACGGGCCGCGTCCGGGCCACAACGCGAAATCCTGGACCCGCAACCCGGCCTGCTGATCATCGACAATGCCGCGGTAGAATTCCAGGTCCTCCTGCTGGTCGCGAATCTCCGCTTCGAGTTTCTCCAGCTCGGCCTCCACCCTCGCGTAGGCCTCGTCGTCGATCTTGCGATCGGTCTCGAGCTGCGCGATGCGTTGGCGCAATTTGCGGTTCTTGGCAAGAGCTTCGTCGAGCTCCGCTCGGATTTCCTGCTGGCGCGCGCTCGCCTCGAAGGCGTTGTGCCCGGCGCGAATCTGACCCAGTTCGAAGGCGACCCACGCGAAGACCAGCCCGCATATGACGCCCGCTGCCGCCAGCAGCTGCCCACGATCGAAACGCGGCGAGTGCACGGACGGGCTCTTGCGCCCGAACCTTACGCGCGGGCCGTGCGACCCCAAGCCTCTACCCACCAATGCGGACGCGGCGGCAAACCATCCGGAAACAGCATCGGGCCCAGCTCTTCCAAGGCCCGAACATAGACATGGCGCTTGAAGTAGATGACTTCCCGGACCGGCGACCAGTAGTCGACCCACCGCCAACGATCAAACTCCGGCCTGTCGGTCGTATTCAGACGCACACACCCTTCCTCGCTCGTCAACCTGAGCAGAAACCACTGCTGTTTCTGCCCGATGCACAGCGGCGCGACGTTCCTGCGCAAGTAGCGTTCCGGCAGGGTATAGCGAAGCCAGTCGCGCGTGGATCCCAGCACCTCGACGTCCGAGGGCCGCAGGCCGACCTCCTCTTCGAGTTCGCGGTACATGGCGTCTTCGATGGTCTCGTCGACCTGCACCCCGCCCTGCGGGAACTGCCAGCCCGGCTGCCCGGCACGCCCGCCGAGCAATACCGCGCACTCCGCATTGCTCAGCACGATCCCGACGTTCGCCCGGTACCCGTTCTCGTCGATCTCATCCATGCGCACACCCCTTTGCGCAGCATTCTTCCACATTCGTGTTTGTGCCGCCAAGGACCAGTACACTGTTCCGGGAACTTAACGGTAATGCGCGCGGCGATGATCACCAACCACATGCGGGTAACGCCTCCCAAGATGCTGCTTACCCTGTCGCTTGTCGCGATCGCTGCGCTCGGCATCGCACTGAGTTTCGGCAGTGGCGAGGCGGGGCTGCGGGAACTGCTCGGCGCCCTGGGGGAAGCGCCCGATCCTGCCGCGCGAGACATCCTGCTGAAGCTGCGGCTGCCGCGCGCGCTGGCCGCATTCGGCACCGGGGCCACCCTCGCGCTCGCCGGCGTGCTGATGCAGGTCCTGCTGCGGAATCCGCTTGCGGATCCCTACATCCTCGGCACGTCCGGAGGCGCGGCGGTCGCGGCCCTGGCGGTGATGCTGGCCGGAGCGGGGTCGCTGCTGATCGATTTGGCTGCGTTCGCCGGCGCGCTGGCCAGCACGCTGCTGGTGTTCCTGATCGCCCGATTCCAGGGCGACTGGGCTCCCGGCCGCCTGCTGCTGACCGGCGTCGTCGTCGCGGCAGGCTGGAGCGCCGTCATCAGCCTGATCCTCGCCATGGCTCCGGAGGCTAACGTGCGCGGGATCCTGTTCTGGTTGATGGGTGATTTCTCGTTCGCCGGCAATCCGGCCCCGAGCCTGGTCGCGGCCGTCGTCGCGATCGGGGCCGGGCTCGCGCTGGCGCGCTCGCTCAACCTGCTCACGACCGGCGATCAGCAGGCGGCGCTGCTCGGGCTGAGCGTGCGGCCGGTCAGGGTGACGATTTACCTGCTGAGCTCGCTGCTGACCGCCGTCGCGGTCACCACGGCCGGCACCGTCGGGTTCGTCGGACTGGTCGTGCCGCACCTGGTGAGGCTGATCAGCGGCGCCGATCACCGCACGCTGATCCCCAACGCTGCGCTGGCCGGCGGCAGCCTGCTCGTCATCGCCGACACGGTGGCGCGCACCGTGGTGGCCCCGCGCCAACTCCCGGTCGGCGCGATCACCGCGGTCATCGGCGTGCCGCTGTTCCTGTTCCTGCTCGGACGGGCGATCTCTTCGCGAGACTAGGCCGCCGCGTCAGGCAGCAGACCCGTGTTGGCAACCACGCATGCCCGCGGCAGGCGAGATGGGCGGTGCGCACCGATGCCAGTCAGTCACGCGCTGGTAGCGCGCCGCCAACGCGAGCACGCGCGCATCGTCGCCGGGGCGGCCACTGATTTGCAGACCGATCGGCAGGCCGGTGTCGCTGAATCCGCAGGGAACTGAGACCGTCGGCAGCCCATATACGTTGAATGGTGTCGTGTTGCGGGCCGAGGCCGGCGGGCCGAATGGCTCCCCACGAGTCCGGCTCTGTTCGATCGTCATCGGCAGGTCCGGCGTGGTGGGCGTGACCAGGAGATCGACCTCCTCGAAGACACGGAGCACGGAGCGACGAACTCGCTCCAGGTCGCGCAGCGCCTCGGCGTATCGGGCCGCGCTGATCCGCTCGCCCATGGCAAGCATCTGCTTGAACGCGTCCGAAAATCCCTTCGGTTGCTTCTCGACCAGCGGCCCAAAGTAACTGTTGGCCTCCACGAACATCACGGCGAGCGGCGGCGGCCTCGGCAATTCGACAGCCTCGATGCCGCCGGTCAGGTCCCCGAGGGTGACCAACGCCTCGGCGACGGCGCACTCGACCGCGGGGTCGAGCTGCTCGAAATAGCTTCCCGTCGGCCGGCCGAGCGAGAGTCGGCCCGTCTCTGCCTCGATCGCGTTGACATAGTCGACCGCCGGCATCGGCCGGCTGGTTGTGTCGGCGGGATCGTAGCCTGCTATGCCCTGCAACAGCAGCGCCGCGTCCAGCGCGCTGCGACTGAGGGGACCCACATGATCGAGCGACCACGACAACGGAACGACACCACGGGTGCTGACTAGGCCATAGCTGGGCTTCAATCCGACGACCCCGCAGTAGGCGGAGGGCTGACGGATCGAGCCGCCCGTGTCGGTGCCGAGCGCGCCGTAGCAGAGCCGCGCTGCGACGGCCGCGGCCGGGCCGCCCGACGATCCACCCGGAATAAAGCCGCGCTTCCACGGGTTTTGGGCCGCACCGAAGAACCCGGTCGAAGTCGAGACGCCGTAGGCGCACTCGTCCATGTTCAACTTGCCCAGCAAGACGGCGCCGGCCGCCTTGAGCCGGCGGACGACTTCCGCATCATTCTCCGGTCTCCGCTGCGCCAATCCGCGGGCCGCGGCGGTGGTGCGGACTCCCGCTGTATCGATGTTGTCCTTCAGGGCGAGCGGAATGCCGTGCAGCGCGCCGCGCGATTGACCCCTATCGAGTTCGCCCGCGCATTCGCGCGCCTGAGCCATGGCCGCGCTCGCGGTCACCGTGATGAACGCGTTGAGTTCCGGGTTCAGTCGCTCGATCCGCTCGAGACACGCCTCGGTCAGCTCGACCGGCGACACACCGCGCCGCTGGACGAGTTCCGACGCCTCGCTCAGTTCGAGGTCGGCCAGCGCAGTCGAAGCGGCCCGCCCACGGCTCGTCAGCAGACACGCGGTTGCGGCCAGGCCCGCGGCCATGAGGCTGCGTCTGTCGAACATCGAATGCATGGGGGTCATCGCTCGTCCATCTCCCGCGAGTGCGGGGCGTCTCGCGCCGGCAGATTCTTCAGCGTCGGCTGGCCAGGTACTCGCGGCCCTTCTGCATCAACCTGACGAACCCGGCTTCGTCGCCGGTTTCGACCAGGCGGGTGATTTCCTCTACAGCATCCGCCAGCTCGTGAAGCGTCGCCAGGTTGTGCGGATTCTCCGCCTGGATCTCGAAATAGAGCTGCGGGCTCTCGCGCGCGACCCTGTTTGCGACGTCAAGCTGCGCGTCGAACGTGGTGCTGGAAAGCTCCGCCAGGCGCGGCACTTTTTCGCCGCTCTTCGCCAGGGCGGTGAAGAAGGCAATGTTCAGCGCATGTGAGAGCCCCAGGACGTACGCGATCAGACGGTCATGGTGCTCGAGGTCCATCTCGATCTGCTGCGCCATGGTCGACGCGAACAACTGGCGCGCCTCGGCCGTGGCCTCGGGGACACCCACCTCGAGGAACAGCACGTGGCGCCCCGAGAGCAACTCGGTTTCGGGACCGAACATCGGGTGGACGGAGGTGACCTTGGCGCCGCTGGCCGCAAGCCGGCGCAGTGCGCCGTCCAGTGGCGATTTCAGGGATCCGATGTCGAAGATCAGGCCGCTGCGGCCGATGTCGGCGATTTCGCCGAGGATGCGCGCGGAGACGCCGATGGGCGCGGCGACGACCGTGACATCAAATTCGTCTTGCGTCTCTTTCCAGTCGGCGAAGTGCGGATAGCCCTCGACGGCCCCCGCCGGGTCGGCGACCGTCACGTCGAATCCCTGCGAGTCCAGGAAATCGACGAACCAGCGCCCCATCTGGCCGGCGCCGCCGATCACCAGCGCACACCGGCCACGCCCCTTGCCCTCGGCGTGGACCCGGGCGCGCTCCTGCCGGGTCAGCGACGAGCGAATCAGCAGCTCCATCAGCCGCTCCGCAAGCGCGCCCGGAATGCCGAGTTCCCCGGCGCTGGTCCGCGCCGCGTCGAGTACCTGCTTCTCGCGCGCGAAGTCGCGCGTGGCCGCGCCACTGTCCCGCTTGACCGCACCGATCTCCTCGACGACGGCCTGCCGCTCGGCGACGACGTCCAGGATCCGGCGGTCGAGCTCCGACAGGCGCGCCCTGAGGCGCTCGAGCTCGCTCATCGTTTGGCGCCGGGCAGTATCATGACCGGACCTTGTACAGAGTCGCATCGGTTTCCGCAAGCGAGCTCCGCGACTACAATCAGGGCGCACACCCGGAGTGCGGCCGCAACCAGAAACGGAGGAGCACCCTGATGAAATCCCGAGCTGCCGTCGCGTGGGAGGCCGGAAAACCGCTGACCATCGAAGAGATCGACGTCGCCGGCCCGAAGGACGGCGAGGTGCTCGTGCGCATCGTCGCAACGGGAGTCTGCCATACCGACGCGTTCACGCTGTCCGGCGCCGACCCGGAGGGGCTGTTCCCGGCGATCCTCGGCCACGAGGGCGGGGGCGTCGTCGAGGAGGTCGGTCCCGGCGTCACCGGCGTTCGACCCGGCGATCACGTGATCCCGCTGTACACGCCCGAGTGTGGCCAGTGCAACTTCTGTGCGTCCGGCAAGACCAACCTGTGCCAGGCGATCCGGGTGACCCAGGGCCAGGGGCTGATGCCGGACGGCACCAGCCGGTTCTCCGCGGGCGGCCGGCAGCTGTTTCATTACATGGGCACGTCGACGTTCTCCGAGTACACGGTGCTGCCGGAGATCGCGGTCGCGAAGATTCGGCCCGAGGCGCCGCTGGACAAGGTCTGCCTGCTCGGTTGCGGGATTACGACCGGCATCGGCGCCGTGCTGAATACCGCGAAGGTGGAACCGGGCGCGACCGTCGCGGTCTTCGGGCTTGGCGGCATCGGCCTGAGCGTGATCCAGGGCGCGGTCATGGCCGGAGCGAGCCGTATCATCGGCATCGATATCAACCCGGCCAAGGAGACGATGGCGCGACAGCTCGGCGCGACCGACTTCGTCAACCCGCAGGATCATGATTTACCGATTCAGGAAGTCATCGTCGAGCTGACCGCCGGCGGCGTCGACTATTCTTTCGAGTGCGTAGGCAACACGAACCTGATGCGCGCGGCGCTCGAATGCTGTCACAAAGGCTGGGGCGAGTCGACGATCATCGGCGTGGCCGGTGCCGGGGAGGAGATCAGTACCCGACCATTTCAGCTCGTCACGGGACGCGTCTGGCGCGGTACCGCATTCGGGGGCGTCAGGGGCCGAACCGAGTTGCCGGGCTATGTCGACCGCTACATGGCGGGGGAGATCGAGATCGACAGTATGGTCACCCACGAGATGCCGCTCGAGGATATCAACCGGGCATTCGACCTGATGCACGAAGGCGCGAGCATCCGCTCGGTCGTGTCGTTCTAGACTAGCGGATCCGACGGCCCGCCAGACGCCCGATGCCATCGCGCCTCGCTATCGCGGCCACCTCGGATCTCGCGGCGCAGGCAGGCGCCCGCATGGCCGAGGCCGGCGGCAACGCGGTGGACGCGGCGATCGCCGCGATCCTGACCTCGATCAATACCGAACCGGGCATATGCTCGCTTGCGTGCGGCGGCTTCATGACCATCTGGCCGCCGGGCCGAGCCGCGGTCACGCTGGACGGCTACATCACCGCACCCGGTCGCGGCCAGACGCTCGCGGATTCCGAGCGCAGGGCCTGGGAGGTACACATGATGTACGGCGGCGGCATCACGACGACAATCGGACCCGATTCGGTCGGGGTCCCCGGCGGAGTTGCGCTCTTTGGCGCCGGTTCCCGGGGCTACGGCAAGCTGCCGTGGTCCGTGCTGTTCGAGCCGGTCGTCGAGGCCACCCGGTCCGGCTTCCCATTGCCCGCGTCGAGCCGGCACTACCTCGAGCATTCGGGTGAACCGATCTTCGGACGCACCCCCGACGGTCATGCAGCCATCTATCACCCGGATGGACAATTGAAGCAGGTCGGCGAGACGATCCGCGTTCCGCATCTGGACCAGACCCTCGACCGCATCGCGCGACACGGGCCGGACGAGTTCTACACGGGCGAAGTCGGCCGCGCGATCGCGAGGCACATGCGCGAGCACGGCGGCCGGCTCAACGAACGGGATCTCGCGGAATACCGGATCGAGCCGCGGCCGAGCCTGGTCATCGACAGCGGAACGGGCGTCGCGCGCCAGTGGCGCATTGCGACGAACCCGCCGCCCGCGGTCGGGGGGATTGTGCTCGCCGCGATGCTCCGGATGATGAGTCGGGAAGAGATCCGGCGGTGGGATGCCGCGACGGTCAGCAAGATCGTCGACGTCCAGCGCCTCGCGCTCGGTTTCCGCCGCGAGCACCTCGACCTCAGTGAGGACATCGAGGTGGACGCGGAGCGGTTGCTGCATCTCGCTGCGACCTGCGACCTGCCGTCGGCGCTGCAGTCGGGATCCACGTGCCACGCGTCGGCGGTCGACGACAGCGGCCTCGCGTGCGCGGTAACCGTATCCGCCGGTTACAGCTCGGGCGAGATGCCGGCCGGGACCGGGCTGTGGCTGAACAATTGCCTCGGCGAACTCGAACTGAACCGACGTGGGCTGGACATCGGCCCACCCGGCACCCGGCTGCCGTCGAACATGGCGCCGACGGCGGCTCTGGCCGACGACGGCACATCGCTCGCGATCGGCTCGCCCGGCGCGGATCGCATCACGACCGCGATGCTGCAGGCACTCGTCGGCTACATGCAGATCGACCTGCCGCTCGACGAGGCGATCCGGCTGCCGCGCTGCCATGTCGAATTTGCCGACGACGCCGTTCGCGTGGCCTGCGAACCGGGACTCCCGATCGAGCTGGTCGAGATCCCGCGCCGGCGCTTCGATTCGCTGTCGATGTACTTCGGCGGGGTGTCGGCCGCCGCGTGGTCGCCGGTGGACGGATTCACCGTGGCCGCCGACCCGCGGCGAACCGGCGGGACCTGGTACCCACGATGAGGTCCGCGCCCGTTCTGCTGCGCGCGACGGTCGCCGTAATTTCGCTCGCAGGGATCGCGGCGCCAAGCGGCTCGGCGCCCGACGAAGGTTCAGCCCGCCCCGAGGTGTGGCTGCGCGAGGGCGGCGATCTGTCGGTATCCTCTACGCCCGACGGCGAACATATCGTTTTCGGCCTGATCGGCCGTGCGTGGGCGCTCGACTCCACGGATGGTTTCGCGACGCAACTCAGCGAAGACTTTGAGCTGGCGCGCGGGCCGGCGTTGTCGCCGGACGGCAAGCTGATCGCGTACGAGACCGTCCGGGACGGATACGGCCAGATCATCGTGCGAAATGCCGACGGCAGCATGCCGCGCCAGGTGACGTTCGGCCAGTTCCATCACCGTTGGCCGACATGGTCGCGGTCGACCCCCGAGCGTCCGTTCGACGGCAACCGGCTGATCATGTCGTCGGACCGCGGCGGACGCCATGGCGTCTGGGAAATAGACATCGATACCCTGGACCTGCAGCAACTGACCTTTGCCAGCCACGACGAACACGAGCCCGCCTGGAACGAAGACGGCACCCGCATCGCATACGTCACCGAGACGTCGGACGGCTCTGCGCTGTATAGCGTCGCGCCGGGCGGGCAGCCGAAATTGCTGCTGCAGGAGAAGGGGCGGATCCGGGCACCGGCCTGGCGTCCGGGCGGCGGACTCCTGACCTATGTGCGGCGGGCGCGCGGCGAGAGCCAGCTTCGCATGCTGCTACTGTCCGAACCGGCCATCACGAAGCCCGTCACCCACGGCGAAAATGTATTCCCGTATCCCGCTCGGTGGGTCGATCGATCGCGGTTCCTGTATGCGGCAGACGGCCAGCTCCGGCGGCGCGTCATCGGTGATCGGCGTGCCGAGACGATCGCCTTCAATGCCCGCATCGAGCTCGGCGGCGGTGGCTGGACGGCACAACCGCTGTCGATCGAACCGGAAGGGAACCAGCCGGTCACGGGCCACAACGGCAGCGCCGTCGCCGACGATGGGCGCCGCATTATCGCCACGTTGGGCGACCTGTGGATGCTGCGGGCCGACGGCACGCTGCTTCGGCAGTTGACCAACGACCCCTACGTCGACGCGCATCCGGCCTGGTCGCCGGACGGCTCGGCCATTGCGTTCGTGTCCGATCGCGGCGGAAGCCTGCAGGTATGGCTGCAAGACCTCGAGTCCGGGGCCGCCCGCCCGCTGACTCGCGAGCACGGCGTGGCGCTGGAGCCGCGCTGGGCCGATGGACGGGATTCGATCGAGTACCTGGCGGCGTCGCATCCGGCCGCGAGCGATTTCAGTCGCAAGCGCGTCGATATCGAGTCGGGCCGCGTCGAGGTCGTCGACGCCCCGGCTGCCAACGCGGCCCCCGCTGATCCGCCCGGCCGGGAAAGCGGCGCGGCGATCCCTTTGACCTGGCGCCCACTCGCCGGCGGCGGGCGCAAGATCGTCCGCGCGGGTCGGCTGTTCGACGGACTGGGATCCGTTTATTCGATCAACCAGGAAATCGTCATCGACGGCGATCGCATCACCGCCGTCCGACCGTGGGATTCCGGCACAGAGACCCGTGACCAGGTCGAGATTATCGACGCCGCCGATCAGACCGTGCTACCCGGATTGATCGACCTGTCGGTTCGACAGGCACCCATTGGTGACGAGCGCCTCGGGCGCAAATACCTGGCCTTCGGCGTGACCACGATTCGCGAGGCCATTACAAATCCGGCCGAAGCGGCGGAGCGCCTCGAAAGTTGGGCTAGCGGCCGCCGCATCGGCCCGCGGCTTCTGACGACCAGCACGCCTTGCAGCGATGCGACCGGGGGCTTCGTCGTCCGCCCCGTGCTGGAGCCCGCCGTCGCGCAGCGCGACTTTCGCATGCTCATCAACGAAGCGATCGAGCGGGGCTCGGTGTCGGTCGGCGTCTGCGAGTCGCTGAACATCACCGCGCGAGTCGACCTCGTCGCCACGGTGCATTCCCGCGGCCTGCCGGCGATGACCGCGTCCACCTTTCCCGACGTCCTGCTCGGGGCGAACGAGACGCGGCCGCCCGCGCCGGGCATGGCCGGATACGACGATTTCGCACTCGTGACTGGCACCCTCGGCACCACGGTCACGTCGAACCTCTCGGTAATCGGCCTGCCGCTGCTGGTGAGCCGCGGCGAGCTGCTGACGGGCTGGCAGTATCGGGAGCTGTTCACCCGGGCCGAACAGGACTGGTATGCGGGTACCTGGGATCTGTCGGAAGAAGGCCTGGCGGAGCGCGAACTCGGGACCCGGTCCGTCGGGCGCAGCCTGACCGGCGCGCTGGCCCGTGGCGCCCGGTTGGTGGTGGGCAGCGATGCGCCGGCCGTGCCCCCCGGGCTGGGCCTGCACGCCGAGCTGCGGCTGCTCGCGCACGCTGGCCTGCAACCCTTCCAGATTCTCTGGATGGCGACGCGCGACGCCGGACGCGCTCTGGGGGCGGGCGACAGCCTCGGCGTGATTGCGCCCGGGGCCATCGCGGATCTCGTCATCGTCGACGGAGATCCGTTGCGCGACATCCGTGACGCGGCCAAGATCACGATGACGATCCGTAGCGGGCGGCCCTACCCGAGGCATGAACTCAGCTCACCGGGGAACCGCCCGGCGAGCGTTGGAAATCTTTACAACTAGAGCGTCCGGCCTCGATACAAACCCTTGATTAAGCCTCGATACCCTTGCGTGCCGGGTAACGGAAGCCCTGCTGGCGGGCTCTCCTGCGTGCTCGCGCGCTGACAAAATTCGCCTCAGTACAAGCCGTTTGCCCGGGTAATTGACCGCCGAATCAGGAATGTGCGGCAGAGGAGTGTCGGATTTTATTACAGGTTTGACATCATGCCCCCGAAATCGCACCAGTAAAACAAAATAGCTAACTGTTTTTCATTGAAGTTCTACAAGATGGCACGAGTCTTGCTGCTATTTGACTGCGCACAAAAAAAGGTCTTTACGGGCGATGGCAATATTCGAAATCTGTACACAGACATCGAAGCCAGAAGATGCAGGAAAAGAAGAAGAATAATCAATAACAAGAAGTAGACGAAGCGGACATAACGACAACAAAAATCCAGCACAGCCTCGTCGCCATAGTTAAAGACCGAACACGCGACAACAACAATAACCCGTATACCCCGCCTCCCACGCGGGGTTTTTTTTGGCCTGACATTAGAATGTCGGACGCGACATGACCCTGGAGTGCGAAAACCTGACGATCGCCGTCGGCGACGTGACGCTCGTCGACGACCTTGGCCTCTTGTGCCGGCCCGGCGATTTCGTCTGCGTGCTGGGGCCGAACGGCGTTGGCAAGACGCTGTCGCTGCATACGCTCGCGGGTCTGCGACCGCCGCGCGCCGGCACCGTCCGACTCAACGGGGACCGGCTCGACCAGTTGCCGAGACCCGTCGTCGCGCGTCGGCTCGGCTTGCTGCTGCAGAATCACGACGATCCGTTTCCGACCACGGTGATTGAAACCGCGCTGATGGGTTGCCACGCGCGCCTCGGATTCTGGCAGTGGGAGTCGGACGACGACGTCGCAAGGGCGAAGTCGGCGCTCGCAGCGATGGATCTGGATGAGCTCGCCGGTCGCACGACGGCGACGTTGTCCGGCGGAGAACGACGTCGCCTGGCGCTGGCGACACTGCTCGTCCAGGATCCCGACATCCTGCTGCTCGATGAACCGCTGAATCACCTCGATCCGCTGCACAAACTCGCGGTCCTGCGTCAACTGAGATCGCTCGCCGCGAGCGGCAAGGTGATTCTGACCTCGCTGCACGACCCCCTGATGGCCTGGCGCTTCGCCGATTCCGTGCTGATGCTGCATGGGAACGGCGAGTGGGAGTTTGGACGCACCACCGCGATGCTGACGATCGACAGACTCGAGCGTCTGTACGGCACCCCTTTCGCCGAGTTCACGCGCGGTGGGCAATCCGTCATGCTCCCGGTGCCGCTCGCCGATCCCGCCTGACCGACCTGGCGACCCGCAATTTGCTCCGCCTTGACACCGCCAAGCGCGTGTCGCTAGAGTCGCCGACTCGCCAGGTGCTTTCGACCGCCAGGTCGAAATAACGGGAAGCCGGTGAGCCGGGATCATCGAGGTCCGGCCATTCCGGCGCTGCCCCCGCAACGGTGATCGAGTCAAATGCGAATCTTCGGACCGCTCCCTCGGGTCCGATGCCACTGCGCAGCTCCGCGAGCAGGCGTGGGAAGGCGATTCGGCAAGGGTAAGCCCTGCTCGTAAGCCCGGAGACCGGCCCGGCGACAGTGCGACGGCGCGGTGGGCGCTCTGATGACTGATGCGTCAGTGGTTCCGCCTCCGCCCCCGAAGAATAACCGGCACCGAGCCAGCGCGGGGAAGCGCGGCCGGAGGAGCAACGATGAACATCACCACCCGCATGGCCGCGCTTGTCTGCACCGCCACGACCTGCTTCGACGCCGGGGCGTCGGCGGAAACGCTGCCGACCGCGCCGGCCGACATGATGGTCATCACGGCGACGCGCATTCCCGTCCCGAGGCATCGCGTCATCGCCCCGGTCGACATCATCGACAGCGAGGCTATCGAGCGCAGCATGGCCGTCGAGCTCGGCGAGCTGCTGCGTTTCCGCACCGGTCTCGACGTGGTCCGGACCGGCGGGCCCGGGCAACAGACCTCGATTTTCACACGCGGCACGAACAGCAATCACACGCTCGTGCTGATCGACGGTGTGCGAATCAACACCGCCGGCGTCGGTCTCGCGGCGGTCCAGAACATCACGCCGGAAATGATCGAGCGGGTCGAGATCGTCAAGGCACCGCGGACGACGCTGTATGGCGAGAACGCGATCGGCGGCGTGATCAACGTCATCACCCGCACGCCGGAAGGGCCAACCGTCAGCGCCTTCGGCGGCGGCGGTCAGGACGACACGCTCAAGCTCGGCGCCGCGGCGGGCACGGAACTCGGTGGTCTCGGGATCAGCGGGCGCGTGCAACGCCTGAACACGGAGGGCTACTCGATCGTCGAGGGCGCAGACTTCGACAGCGGCTGGGAAAACACCACTGTCGAGGCCAAATTGGGCTTCGGCGCGGACAGCTGGAGCATCGATGGCCGCCTGTGGCACAGCGAAGGGGCCGACGAGTTCGTGACCGGCGGCTTCGGCGCGCCCCTGTCACCGGCCGCCCAGGACTACGAGAATCGGATCGTCGCGCTGGCCCTGCGAACGCGGCTGGCGAGCAACTGGGACAGCGTCGTCGACCTCAGCTTCAACACGGACGACCTGCGACAGCAGCAATCGTCGGATTTTGCCAAGACGCGACGCGCGATCGTCGACTGGCAAAATACGATTGCAATCGGCACTCAGCACACGCTCGTCGCCGGCGCCTTCATCGCAAACGAGGACGTGACCGGACAGTCATTCGGCTTCCCGCTGACCGCCGAAGACACGGACACGGTGGCGGTCTTCCTCGAGGACACCATGGACTACGGGCGGCATGCATGGGTGCTCGCCGGCCGGCTCAGCGACCACGACGCGATCGGCAGGGACCTCACGTGGAACGTCGAGTATGGTTTCGATCTGACCAACGCGATGCGCCTGACAGCGAATGCCGGAAGGGCGGTTCGGGCCCCGTCGGCGAGTGAGCGGTTTGGGGCATTCGGCGGCAATCCGGAGCTGGAGGAGGAGGAGGCAAGGACCCTGCAAGCCGGCTGGCGATGGGACTTCGTGTCGGAGCAGAGCATCCGGCTGGATCTGTTCCATACCGAGATCGATAACCTCATCTCGAGCGACGCGAACTTCCAGTTGCAGAACATCGACCGGGCCCGGATCATCGGGCTCGAGGCCGTCTACTCGCTCGCGAGCGCACTCTGGAGCGTGCGCGTTGGCGGCAAGCTGCAGGATCCCGAGAATGAGNNGAATGAGACCACCCGGACGACGCTGCTGCGCCGCTCAAAGGAATCCGCGACCGTCAGCATCGTTCGCAACCTGGGCGCTCACCAGGTCGGTGCCGATCTGCAGCTCGTCGGCTCGCGCACGGATTTCGGCGACCAGAAACTCGCGGGTTACGGACTGACGAATCTGACCGGCAGGTTTGCGATCAGCGAACGCTGGGGCCTGCACGGCCGTATCGAGAATCTGTTCGACCGCGACTATACGCCGGCCTACTACGGCTTCGACGTGCGCTACCGCGCGCCGAGCCGGGGCGCATACGTTGAGGTACGCTATCGGCTGAATTGATCACCGCGCGGTCGGATGCCCCGGGGCGGGGTATCATTGAGTCTGGCGCGACGGCAATGAACAGGCGACGACCATGGGCCACCGACTGTCGAAAATCTATACACGCACCGGCGACGACGGCTCGACGGGGCTCGGCACCGGCGTCCGCGTGTCGAAGGACGGCCTGCGTGTCGAGGCATATGGCGCCGTCGACGAGACGAACAGCCTGATAGGACTGATTCTCGCGTCAAATGAACTGATACCCGACGTCGAAGACTGCCTGACGCGCATCCAGCATCAGCTGTTCGACCTCGGCGGCGAGTTGTCGATGCCGGGCACCAGCATCATTACGTCCGCCTCGGTCGAAGGCCTCGAAAACACGCTCGACGAGTTCAACGAGGACTTGCCGCCGCTGAAAGATTTCATTTTGCCTGGCGGAACGCACGCCGCTGCCGTCTGCCACGTCGCCCGCACCGTCTGCCGTCGCGCCGAACGGCGAGTGTGGTCGCTGGCGCGCGCGGAAGAAGTGAACGAGCACTCCTTGAAATATCTCAACCGACTGTCGGACCTGCTGTTCGTCATCGCACGGGTGCTGAATCGTCAGGCGGGGGAGGATGAGCCGCTCTGGAAGCACCGCCAGTAGAACTGCGAACGGCGTCGAGATGAGCACACAGTGTCTCGACGGCGTCCAGGATCCGCGTCGTCGGGCGGTGCATCCGGTCCGAATCCAGCACGTAAAGATGGCCGTCGCGCACGGCCGGAATGCTGGTCCACCCCGACCATCGAGCGGCGAGCTCTTCGAATCGGCCGCTCGGCAGCGTGTCGTGACCCGCGACGATCACGTCCGGTTCCGCGACAAGCACCGCTTCCAGTGATACGGCCGGACTCAGGCCGGCAACATCCGCAAACACGTTGCGGCCGCCGCAGGTATCGATCGCCTCGCTGATCACGTGGCGCCCGGTGATCGTGAACAGCGGCTGGGCGGAGATCTGGTAGAACACATCCACGACGGCCACGTCGCGATAGCGCTCTCGCAGTTCCGCGAGGCGGGCGCGATACGCCGCCGCCGCCGCCTCGGCGACCCGCTCCGTCCCGGTCAGCGCGCCGATTCGCTCAACCTGCGCGGCGATGCCGTCCAGTCCCGTCGCGTCGAGCGGGACCACGTGGTAACCGATATTTCGTAATCGATCCTGCACGTCGACCGGCGTTCCGGAACCCCAGGCCAGGATCAGGTCCGGGTTAACCGCCGCTATCGCCTCGTAGTCCAGCCGAAACGCATCGCCGATGCGCGGTACATCAAGCGCTTCGGCGGGGTAGTCGCTGTACTCTACGGCGCCGACCAGCCGGTCACCCGCGCCCGCCGTGTAGGCGAGTTCGGTCAGGTGCGGCGACAGTGAGATCAGGCGCCGGGCAGGCTCATCGGCGCGCCAGCGCTCGGGCTGACGGTCGCAAGCCGCGAGGAGGACGCAGACCGCGACGACGGTAGCCGCCAGCCGCTTCAACTGAGCCAGTCGGTCAGGGTCATGATCGCGATTGCCGGGCACCAGATCAGCCACAGGGTGCGACTGACGAGGTCCATCGCGTCGCCGATGTTCGCCGCCAGCGCCGACTCCTCGCCGCGCTCGGCGGGTGCTGCCTGGAGGACCGCCTCGGAGGCGGCGTTGCCGACACGGTCGAGCAGATCGTTGGTCACTCTGAAGAATTCCTGCTCGTCTCGTCCGGAATAGTCGCGCCAGGCAGTGATCGCGCCTTCGAAGCTCCCGGCGAGACCGTAGCCGAGGATCAACAGCCGCGCCGGCAACCACGCGACCACGCCGTGCACGCTTCGCACCGCCCACACCAGCGCCGTATTGCAGAAGTCGTGTTCCGTGCGGTTGTACTCGAAGGCGAGTCGGCGACGCATCAGGTCGAGAACACGGAACGACCATGCGCCGGTGGGCCCCAGCAAGAGAAACCAGAAAACCACCGCGAAGATTCGGTTATTGGCCTGCACGAAGACGGCCCTGCGGAGCATGCGCCCGCGCACTTCGGGGTCTTCCGGCAGATCGCCCTCCCACAGCTCGCGCGCGACGCGGTCAGCCTCGTCTCCGTTCCCGTCGCGCACCGCCGCGCAGAACTCGTCCGCCTCCGCCTGCAGGTCCCGCGGACCCAGCGAAAACAGCAGCACGAGCACCGCCAACAAGAAATACGGAATCTGGAAGAACGTGCCGCTCAGCGCCATCGAAACCAGCGCCACCGGCAATACGGAAATTAGCGTGAACAGGATGACACCGGCGACCGCGCTCGCGCGAGTCTCGTCGCGCAGTCTCCGGGTCAGCCAGTCGAACATCGGATCGAGCCAGCGGAACTCGCGCAAATGGAACAGGTGGGTCAGCAGTCGCTCAACACCGAGCCCGAGTAGCAGGGCGACAAAGTTCATGCCACGACCTCGCTCGCCGCGAGCTGGCGTTGAAAGCGGACCCAGTCGAATGCGGGACCAGGGTCCGTCTTGCGTCCGGGCGCGACATCGCTGTGGCCCACGATCGGCGCCTCGGCCAGAGAAGTGAATTCGGACCGCAGTGCCCGAACCAGGTTGCACAATGACTCGTACTGCGCATCGGTGTATTCCAGCGTGTCGATCCCCTCGAGTTCGATGCCGACCGAGAAATCGTTGCAGCGGACGCGGTCACGATAACAGGATTCGCCGGCGTGCCATGCGCGCTTGTGCACAGGCACGTACTGCACGATGTCTCCGTTGCGTTCGATCAGCAGGTGGCTGGACACTTTAGCGTCCGCGATCTGCCGAAAATATGGATGCGCATTGGGGTCCAGGCAGTTCGTAAAGAGCTGGTCGATCCAGGGGCCGCCGAACTCGCCTGGCGGCAGCGAAATCCCGTGCACGATGATCAGCTCGGGCTCGCAGTCGCATGGACGCTCATCGTGATTGGGCGACGGGACGTAACGGACGCCGTCGACGAGTCCGGATTCTCTGTTAATGCGCAACATCGACTGGCATACGAACGCGGCCGCTGGCGGTCTGTCGACAGTACGATAACCGAAATGGGTTCGGGCATCACCTGCTCCTATAATGTTGCGATGGAGCCGAGAATCTTCAGCAGGGAGCCGCTCGAGCAGGGCTCGATCGTGATGCTGAACGAGAACGCCGCGGCTCATGCCATCAGGGTCTTGCGGCTCCGCCTCGGTGACACCCTCGTCGTCTTCGACGGCTCCGGGATCGAGTACAGCGCGCGAATCCAGTCCGTATCGCGGCAGCGGGTCTCCGTGGCCGTCGGCGCCGGTCGCGATCCTGGCACCGAATCGCCGATCGCCGTGACATTGTTGCAGGGTATATGCCGCAGCCAACGAATGGATCTGTTGATCCAGAAATCCGCCGAACTCGGCGTGGCCTCGGTTCGCCCGATCAGCTGTGAACGAAGCGTCGTTCGGGTCAGGGATGAGCGGGCGCTGAAAAAAACGGAGCACTGGCAACAAATCGCGATCAGCGCCTGCGAACAGAGCGGACGCGTGCGAGTTCCCGCGGTCGCGCGACCCGCCACGCTGGCGGACGCACTCGGCGACCTCGCCGATGACGCCGGCGCGAGGCTGCTGCTCGATCCTGCGGCGGGGCAGGTTCTCGGCGCGGCACTCGGCTCACCGGGCGCGGTCGCGTTGCTGATCGGACCCGAAGGTGGACTGTCGGCCGCGGAGCGCGACACCGCGCTCGACGCAGGGTTCCAGGCCGTGCGCATGGGTCCGCGGACGCTGCGGACGGAGACGGCGCCGCTCGTGGCCTTGAGTATCGTGCAATACCTGGCCGGGGACCTCGGCAGCTAAGCTCACGCCGCGTCGGCAATCCGATCCCGAATCAGCGCCTCGAGCTTCTCGAGGTCGGGGATCAGCGGATATTCGTTGATCATGCGAATCTGACAGATGATCGGCCCGTCTTCCGGCCACGCGTGCTCGTCGTGAAGTTCCAGGACCTCGCGATTGACGCGCACGAGCTGCGGGAATCCCTCGGTCAACACCCCGAACACACGCGCGCCCAGTGAATCGGACAGACAGTGGAAGATCGCGAGCCGTGTGCGGCCCCCTGGCGCCGTCGGTTCCAGTCCGCACAGCTCCTCAATCCGGATGACCGGCACCCGGCGATCGTTCCAGGCCACGAAGCCGCGGAACCACGCCGGACCGTCCGGGAGCTCTTTGGGTGGCGTATAGCGGAGCACCTCGGCCACACAGGCGCGCGGCACAATCAATCGGCCCTGATGCAACGGCACAAGCAGGCTGTACAATTCCTCGGCCTGGTTCGGCATGACCAGCAGATCTCCCACGACTCAGCCCGTCCTTTCCAGCAAGTGGTTGACCGCGTCCAGCAGCTTTGTCTCCTGGTATGGCTTGCCCAGGTAGTCATTGACACCGAGTTCGATCGCGCGCGCCTTGTGCCTGTCGCTGACGCGCGAGGTAATCATGATGATCGGCACCCCGGCGGCTTCCGGATCGTTGCGAACGTGTGCCGCGAATTCGTAACCGTCCATGCGAGGCATCTCGACGTCCAGCAGGATGATGTCGGGCACATGCTCGCGAAGGCTCGTGATAGCCTCGATACCGTCCTTGGCCGTCACGACGCGAATGCCGTGGCGTTCGAGCAGTCGCTGCGTCACGCGCCGCATCGTGATCGAATCGTCGACGACGAGCGCAAGCGGTTCCTGCGCCATCGGCTCCGGCCTGACTTCCTCGGGGGTGACAGGCTTGGGCGTCGTCCGAACGAGCGACGCGACATCCAGAATCACGACAACACGCCCGTCACCGAGTATCGTCGCGCCGGAAATGCCCTGAATCGTGGCCAGCTGCCCTCCGACCGGCTTGACGACGATCTCGCGGCTGTCGAGCATCTCGTCGGCGACCAGCGCCGTCGAATGGCTGCCGGCCCGGACGAGAATGATAGAAACCCGATCCTGCTCCTCCGGGATGCGGGCCGGACCGAGCTCCAGGTACTGCCCGAGGTGCCGAAGGCGGTATTCACGGCCGCCGTATTCGATCCTGGGTTCCGGTTCGGCCAGCTTGGCGTCGAACTCCTGACGCGAGATCCGAATGATACCCTCGACAGTCGGCAGCGGCAGGGCGAACATTTCCTGGCCGACGCGAACGATCAACGCCTGCGTCACCGCCAGCGTGAACGGCAGGCGCACCCTGAAGGTCGTGCCTTCGCCCTGACGCGTATCGATGTGAAGCGTGCCGCCGAGCTTCGTGATCTCGCTCGCTACGACATCCATACCCACGCCGCGTCCCGCCGCATGCGTCAGACGCTCAGCGGTCGAGAATCCGGGGCGCAATACGAACTGCAGGATCTGGTCCTCGGTTAATTCCTCCTCGGGATCCGCCAGACCCAGATTGATCGCCTTGCTGCGAATCGAGACCGTGTCCATGCCGCGGCCGTCGTCGGCCAGCTCGATGACGACCTGCGCCCCCTCACGGCGCAGCGTGATCGTGACCTGACCCGTCGGCGCTTTGCCGGCCGCCACCCGCTCTTCTTCGGCCTCGATACCATGGATCACGGCATTACGGACCATATGCTCCAGTGGCGGCATCATCTTCTCGAGCACCTGTCGATCGATCTCGCCGCCGCCGTGCAGCGAGAGCTCGACCCTCTTGCCGTGCTCGGATCCGGTCTGACGCGCAAGCCGGGCCAGCCGCGCCGCCTGATGGTGAAAGCCGACCATGCGCGTGCGCATCAGGCCATCCTGCAATTCGGCGGCTGTTCGTGCCTGCTGCACCAGCAGTGCCTCGGTGTCGCCGACGAGGTTCTGGAGCAGGTCCTTCAGGCTGCTGACGTCGTTGGATGTTTCGCCGAGCGACCGCGACAACTGCTGGATCTTCGAATAGCGCTCCAGCGTCAGTGGATCGACCTGCTCGTCGGCGCCCCGGTCCATCCGATGCTGATAGATGATCTGGGCCTCCGTCGCCATCTCGAGATTACGCAACTGCTCGCGGAGCCGGATGACCGTCTGGCCGAGTTCCTCCAGGTTGAACTGGATCTGGCTCATCTGCTGGGTGAGGCGGGAATGGAATATGCTGACCTCGCCCGCATTGTTCAGCAGGTTCTCGAGCAATGCCGGATCGACGCGCGCCAGCTCGCGACGGCCCGCGGCAACCCTTTCCGGCGCCGGGCGCTGCACCAATTCGGCCAGGTCGCGCTCTTCGGGCACGGGGGGGCGCTCGAGCTCGCGGGCCAGCTCCCCGAGTTGCTCGGACACCGTGATCGACGGCGACGGGAGCTCGCGTTCCGCGGCGGTCTCTTCTTCGGCCTCTTCCTCGACGGGCGGCGCCTGCGCTTCGGGGACCGCTTCGATTTCCTCGGCGTATTCGATTTCCTCGGCCGGCTCGAATTCGACCGTTTCCTCTGCGCTGAAGGCCGGCTCGAGCTGCTCATCGACCCGCGGCTCGGCCTCGGCCACCGGTTCCATGACTTTTTCCTCGAGGGCCGCGCGGATGCGGTCCGCCAGTTCCGCCGGTGGCACGGCGACGTGTCCGTCGGCAATCCGGTCCCGCAGCCGATGGAGTTCGTCTACGCTCGCACGCAACACGTCGTAACGACCCGGCGTCTGCTCGAGCGCCCCCCCGGCCAGTCGGACCAGAAGCGTTTCGAGGTCGTGACTCAGATCGCCCATCGCCAGCAGGCCGGCGAGACGCGCGCCGCCCTTGAGCGTGTGGAGGTGACGCTGCAATTCGCCGAGAGACGCCTCAGCGAGCCGGCCAGCGGACGCCTGCGCCATCTCGGCATCGATCGACTCCAGTATCTCGGCCGCCTCCTCCGAGAAAATCGCTGCGATCTCGGGATCGAACTCCGGCTGCAGCCACGGCTCCTTGGTGACAGCCGACTCCGCTTCGCCGGGTTCGGGCTCGACGGCCAAAGGCTCGACGAACTCCGACCCTTCCTCGGCGAGCAGCACACCCGGCGGAATCGACTCCTCTGCCTCGGCCTCGGCGGTCGCCGCCGCGGCTTCGATCTGGGCGTCGATGCCGAGCAGGCGCTGCCGCAGTTCGGTCGAGTCCGGCAGGTCGTGATCGCCGCGCTCGAGCCGGCTAATGATCTCGGCAATCGCGTCCACCGCTTCGCCACACGTCGAGACGACGGTGTCGTCGATCGGCACCGCATGATCGAACCCACGGCGAATCATCTGGTTGAGCGGACCGGTAACCGCCGCGGCAGGGCCGGCTTCCGCCATCGTGACACTGCCGTGCAGGGTATGGCAGGCGCGATGCAGCTCTTCCGTTATCGGGTACGGTGGCACGCTGTCGCCCGCGGCCCCGATGAACTCTCGTATGACCCTCAGATGGGAGCCGGTTTCCTTCGACAGGATCTCCATCAACGCCGGGTCGATCTCGACGACCTCGGCCGCCTGCGCGGTCTCGCCCGGCTCGACGGAGGTCTCGAGTTCCTGCAGCTCTTCCTCCGGCAAGATGGCGGCGCCTTCCGCATCTGCCGCTTCCGCTGCGGGGATCTCTTCCCTCTGCTCTTTGATAAGCGATTCGGCCCGACGGATCAGGCCATCGATATCCGACTGCGGCTCGGCGCCTGCCTCGAGCTGTTCCAGCAACTCGGGCAGTGCCTCCGTCGCGCCGCGCACGCAGTCGACGATCTCGGGCCGACGCTCGATCGTGCCGTTGATCAGCCGATTCAGCAGGTCTTCCATGCACCAGCTGAAGTCGCCGATCCGCTCAGCCCCGACCATCCGCCCGCTGCCCTTCAGCGTGTGGAACGAGCGCCGAATCTGTGTCAGCAGATCGTCACGACCTTCGTCCTGCTCCCAGGCAGGAAACGCTCTTCGAATTGCCTCGATCTCCTCGCCGGCTTCCTCGATAAACAATTCGATCAGCTCCGGATCGATGCGTTCTTCACCTTCCGAGGTAATAGCCGGCATCCCGGGGATCATCGCCGACGCGGCGGGAACTCGGGTCGGAGCGTAATCCGGAACCTGCATTGTCGTGGCGAGACTCGAGACTTCCTCGTCCGCCCCGAGACTCGGCACGGGGGTCGGCTCCGCTTCACGCAGCGCGCGCAGGCACGACCTCGCGTTCTCCAGCATGTAGACCGGTTCCTTACGGCCATTCTTCAGCGTCTCGAGGTAATACTCCAGGCTGACCACGGCATCGGCCAGCAAATCGAGTTGCGGTTGATCGATTCGGTCATAGCCGTGTTCGATCAATTCGCCGATAAATTGTCCGATGTCCTCGACGACCGACACCGCCGATTCTTTCTCGATGATCATCAGTCCAGCCGTGATCCCGCTGAGCTGGGCCGGCACGCCGTCCAGCAGGGCGGCCTCATTGGGCCGCTCGAGGACCAGCGCCACCGCGTCCTTGACGCGGGCCAGATTCACAACACATTCGCGCATCACCGCCTGCGCCACCTGCTGGAATTCGCTGTCGGTCGGCTCCGCCTCGGCCTCGTCCCGGCCGCCATCGGCGGGCCGGATCAGGTCAAACAGTTTCTCCTCGAGATGGTCCTCCACGTAGAGAAGCGCCGACGCCATGTCGAGCAATACGGCTTCCTCGACCGGCTGACCCGCGTCGATGATCCGCTCGAGTTCGCCCCGCTTGTGCCGGATCGTTTCCCGCAATTCGCCGAGCCCGAGCACGCCCAGCGTATCTCCTATCTTCTTCAGCAACTCGATCTGGGGAGTCAGCTCCTCCACGTGCTGCATCCCGGTGCGCACGTAAATATCGAGTACGTCCTTCACGCGCGCCAGGTCGTCACGAATGGCCTGGGCGACGGTAGTCATCAGGCGCGCGCTTGGCGCGGCCAGGCTCTCGCGCGCCTCCTCGATCTGGTCATCGCCGGGTACGAGGTCCGACAGGTTGAAGGCCGCGCGAATCGCGCCCACGCGGGGCCCGGACGCAGTGGAGCGCGCGATGTAATAGAGCAGGTTATTAACGAGCTCCGTCGGTGGCTTTTCCGCGCAGCTCTCCTCGCCGATCGTCGGCAGTCGCTTCATCTCGCGGTCGGCCTGCCCCATCAGGCGCTTCAGGGATACGCTGGTCTCAAGTCCCCCATCCAGAAGCGCCTCGATGACGCCACCGACCACCCACCATAATTGATGAGCCTCGCGAGTCGATGCCGACCGTTCCAGGCGCTCGGCAACCTCGCCCAGCTTCGCGAGGTTGCCTGCGACGGCGTCACCGCGGATCCAGCCCAGTAAGGCGAGCTGGAAGCTCGGCCGAAGCTCCTTGCACAGCGCCTCGATATTCTCGCCGCTGCCGCTGCGGCTCTCCAGTTCGGCGGCGTGGACGTCGGGCGAACCGATGTTCAGCAACAGCAGCGTGCTCTCGGACAACAATGGACGACCGCGCGCGGCGCGCAAGTCATTCAGCAGTGGCAGGAGGACCAACGGTATGTCGCGGCCGCCGTTGATAATCAGGTCGACGTACGCGGGAAGCTGCACGGCTGCGCGGCTCAAGGCCTCGAGCGCCTCGTCCGCGCGGCTGTCATCCGGGCGTAATTTGCTGAGATGACGGCACGTCCCTTCCATCTCCTCGGCCAGCAGGCTGGCGCCGTAGGTCTCTGTGACGCGCAGCGCGCCATTCGCCGCGTGGAGAAGGTGCGCACACTTGTCGAGCGCCGGCTGACCGCCGCCCCCCTCAGCGTAATGCTCGAGCGCAGCGCGGACGTCGTTGAGCGTCGTCGTCAGTTCTTCCCCGACGATATACAGCGATTCGGAAACCAGTTCTTGCATGCTCTTGCCGGACGCGCCGACAAATTCTCCCCGGGTCAGGCCGTCTTCTGGTCGACCAGCGGTGCCGCGCCCGAGCGGTCTTCGCCGGCATGTGGTTGTGGCTCGCGGGCCGCGTCGCCAAGTCTTCCGTCCTCGAACTCGCTGACGATATCGTTGTCAATGGTGCTCGAGGTGTGCGTGGCCGGCAGTGTGAAACCCGCGACGGACCGGCGCAGCTGTGCCGCCAGTCCGGCGAGTTTGCGAATCGATTCCGTCGTCGCGCTGGTGCTGGCCTCCGTCTCGCCATTGATCTCCTGCAGGCGATCCATGTTCCGCGTCACGGCCGCGGCGGCACTGGACTGCTCGCGCGCGGAGCCCGAGATGTTTTGGACGAGAGAAGCGATCTGATTTGAGACCTGTTCGATCTCCTCGAGTGCCGCGCCGGCATTCTCGGCCAGCAAGGCGCCGCCGACCACGTCCGTCGTGCTGCGCTCCATCGACACGACCGCCTCATTCGTGTCGTTCTGAATAGTCCGCACCAGCACCTCGATCTGCTTGGTCGCGTTCGCCGATCTCTCTGCCAGCCGCTGCACTTCATCAGCCACGACCGCGAAACCGCGCCCGGCCTCCCCCGCCATCGATGCCTGAATGGACGCGTTGAGCGCGAGGATGTTCGTCTGGTCCGCAATATCGTTGATCAGTTCCACGATGTTGCCGATTTCCTGCGAGCTCTCGCCGAGACGCTTGATGCGTTTGGCCGTCTCCTGGATCGTCTCGCGGATCGTATTCATGCCCTCGATTGTCCGACGCACCGCGTCGCCACCCTTGTGCGCGACGTCTACCGAGTGTCGCGCGACATCCGAAGACCGCTCGGCATTCCCCGAGATCTCCTCGATCGACGCCGCCATACTCATGATGGCTTCCGACGCTGCCTCGATCCGGCGGGACTGCGACCTGCTGGCCTCGGCCAGTTGCTGCGCGGTCTGGTCGGTCTGCTTTGCCGCACCGTCGACCATGATCGCGCTGTCGTTCAGCGTCACGACGAGTTCACGCAGCGCCTCGATCGCGTAGTTGATGGAATCGGCGATGGCGCCGGTGATGTCCTCGGTCACGGTCGCCTTGACGGTCAGGTCACCGTCGGCCAGGCTGCCGAGTTCGTCGAGCAAGCGCATGATCGCCTTCTGATTGCGCTCGGTCTGCTCAGCCTGCAGCACGGTCGCCTTGCGGAAATCGCGCGCGCGGTAGTTCAACCAGCCGAGCAGCAGAAACAGCGCCGCGGCGACCGCGACGATACCAGCCAGTACGAGTCGCTGCGCCACCCAGCCGGTGCCGCCGCCGATGGCGGCACCCGGCTCCGACGCCCAACCGAGTTCCGCCGAAAGCGACAAAAGCTGCTCCCGGATCGCAGCTTCGGCACCGAGTTCGTCGGTAACCGCGAGGACGTCCCGCACCGCGTCGTTGAGTCGCGCGGTCGCGTTCTTCAGCGCCGCCAGCGCCGCGACCGCCTCGGCGTCGCTGACCGCCCTCAGTCCCAGCACGGGGTCGCCTTGCTCGAAACCGCGCACTATCTGCGATGCAGCCATCTCGGCATCGAGCAGGCGCTGGCTGATGTTCGCGGGATCGCCGACGCCGGCGACGAGGCTCTCGACGTCGCGCTTCAGCGCGTCGGCGAGCAGACGCAGGCGCTCGAGCTGCGCCGCCACGATGGGGCGATTCTGAACGATCGCGGCCTGCTCGAGGACATTGGCCCGATCCACGACGACCGGCACAATTTGCGTCAGGCTGTCGGAAGAGGTCGCCAGGACCGCCCGGGCGTCACGCCCGGCCAGTAACGACTCCACCTGGCCGACGAGCGCGCGGACGTTCTTCGATTGCGCCTCCGTGAGTGCGCTGGTATCGGCTGACGCGAGGCGACTCGCCGAGGCCCCGAGTTGCGCGTACCGCTCTTCAGAATCATCCGCGAGCGCCCGCAACGCATCCGAGGTCGTCGCCTGTGCCAACCCCAGCGTCTGGAGGGCCGATCCGCCGGAAGACGCGCCGGGCCCAACAGCTCCCGGAACCCGGAGCAGCAGCACCAGCGCCCCCGCCATCAGGATGAACCCGAGGCCGATAATGGCGGTCGTGTGCCGCGTGCCACTGGCTTTAGTTGTCATAATTCTTACCTGCCTGTAACGATGCGTCTGAGCCGTTCTCTCCGACCGCGGCCGGCCACCCTTCCCCGCGTCTATTCTGCCGCTTGCTGAAACTCCGCGCTCGCCTGGAGCCGGTCCATGTCGAATACGAGCCAGCTCTCCACCCCCCGCTCGTACACGCCACCCAGATAATGATCGCAACGAATGATCGTCGCCGGAACCCTGTCTTTCCGCTCCGAATCCAGGAACCGGCGGAACCCGTAGACTTCGTCGACGATCAGCCCGACCGGCATGTCCGTGCGCTGCAGCACAAGCACGCGTGCCTCGCGATTAGCGCTGCTCGGGCCCGAACCGAGAAATGACTTCAAGTCGATGATCGTCAGCACATGCCCGCGCAGATTCGCCAGACCGCGGAGCCAGGCCTTCGCGCCCGGCACGCGGGTGATGAACGGCGGCACCATCAACACCTCGCGAACACGGTCACGCGCGACGACGAACTGCTCGTCGCCGAGCCGAAAGCCGATGCCGACCCACTCCTCGACGTCGACGGACTGGCCGGTGGCCCCCGCGAGCGCCGTCTTGCTGCGCCGTTCGATTTCCCGCAGCAAGTCGAACGGATGATCCTTGAGCGAACGGAGACCGGTTGCCTGGGCTTCCGCCATCAGCTGAGGTTGGCCTGCACTGCCGCTACGAGTTCGTCATCGGCAAACGGCTTGGTCAGGTAGGCGACCGCGCCCTGGCGCAGACCCCACATCCTGTCGCTCTCCTGATCCTTGGTGGTCACCATGACGACCGGAATCGCCGCGGTCTCCGGGTCCCTGGACAATTCGCGGGTCGCGCGGAATCCGTCCATCCCCTCCATGACGACATCCATCAGGATCACGTCCGGATGCTCGGCGTGAGCCACGCTAATGGCCTCCTCGCCATCACTGGCGACCAGCGTATCGAACCCGTGGTTCCGGAGCGTATTGGCAATGACATGCTGTTCCGTCGGTGAGTCGTCAACTATCAACACGAGCGCCATGGCGCACCCCCGTTGTATCAGCTCGAGACCTGGCTGGCGATCGCCCCCAGGAGTTCGTCCTTGGTGAATGGTTTTGTCAGATAATGCTCGGAGCCCACGATTCGGCCGCGGGCACGGTCAAACAGTCCGTCCTTGCTGGACAGCATGATGACGGGTGTATCCTTGAATGTCTTGTTGTGCTTGATCAGGGAGCAGGTCTGGTAACCGTCGAGCCGTGGCATCATGATGTCGACGAAGATCACGTCCGGGTGGTGATCCGCGATCTTCGCCAGCGCGTCGAAGCCGTCGATCGCCGTATAGACCGTGCAGCCCTCTTTTGTCAGAAGGGTTTCGGCCGTCCGGCGAATCGTCTTGCTGTCGTCGATGACCAGGACCTTGAGGCCGCCGAGATCCGGGAGGGAATCAGCGGCCACCGGCGCCTCTGTCGTTTCAGCCATTGGTTACCTGTTCGCACAATAACCCGTAATGCGCCGCTCGATAATACTCGCCTGAACGTGATATTTCAGCACGTCTGGGACAGAATTGAGACGTAGTTCGGCGGAGACGGTCATGAGCAAATTGCGCCTAGGGGTAGTCATGGACCCGATCGGGAACATCGTTCCAGCCAAGGACAGCACGCTGGCGATGCTGCTCGAAGCTCAGCAGCGTGGTCACGAGATCTGTTACTTCGAGCAGGCCGACCTGCGTCTGGTTGATGGGGAAGCACGAGGCTCAGCCCGCTCACTGCAAGTTGCCGACGACCCGGCCGTCTGGTTCAGACTCGGCGATCTCGTCGATATGGCCCTCGCCGAACTGGACATAATCCTGATGCGCAAGGACCCGCCGTTCGACACCGAGTACATCTACACGACCTATATTCTCGAGCGGGCCGAGCAGGCCGGAGTACTGATCGTCAATCGGCCCGCCGCCCTCCGTGACATGAATGAGAAGGTCTACACGGCCTGGTTTCCGGAATTCTGTCCACCCACCGTCATTACCCGATCGATCACCCAGATGAGAGCGTTCCTGAAAGTGCACGGCAGGATCGTCGTCAAACCACTTTACGCAATGGGTGGCCGATCGATCTTCGTCGTCGACGCGGGCGACAACAACGCCAATGTCATTTTCGAAACGCTGACCGACTATGAATCGCAATTCGCGATGGCACAGCAGTTCATCCCGGAAATCGCGGCGGGCGACAAGCGTATTCTGCTGGTCGACGGGAAGCCGGCGCGTTTCGCGCTTGCTCGGATTCCATCCCCGGACGACTACCGCGGCAACCTCGTCGCCGGCGCTCAGCCGGAAATCCGCGAGCTGACGGAGCGCGACCGGGCGATCGCGCTGGCCGTCGGCGCGGCCCTGGAGGAACGCGGGGTCATGTTCGCCGGCCTGGACGTCATCGGTGATTACCTGACGGAGATCAACGTCACGAGCCCGACCGGAATTCGCGAGCTGCGCAAGCTGGCGGACGTGAACGTCGCGGCGGATCTGCTGGACGGAATCGAGGCGAAGATCCGCACGGGCAAAGCCGCCGCCTGACGGTCTCGTGGTGCGCATTCAACTCGCGACGCTGCTCGTCGCCGTGCTGCTGCCGGGTTGTGCGCCGGACGACCGAGAGCATCGACATTCGTTTCCGGCGCTCGGGACGCTCGTCACGATCGAGGTTCACCACCCCGACGCGAACGAGGCCATGCGGGCGGCCGCAGCAGCCGCTGACTACCTTGGACGGATCGGCGACGATTGGTACGCCTGGGGCGACGGGGAACTCGGCAGAATCAACGCACGGCTCGCGCGCGGCGAGCCCGCCGAGGTTACTCCCGACCTGGCGGCACTGATCGGTCGCGCGCTCATCATCCGCGACCGGAGCGACGGCTACTTCGATCCGACCATCGGCCTGCTGATCGAGGCCTGGGGGTTCGACGACGCGACCGCACCCCCGCAGGCCGCACCGGACGAAGCATGGCTCGCGGCGTGGCGGGCTTCCGCGGGNNCGGCGTGGCGAGCTTCCGAGGGCGGCCGCGCGGGACTGCAGGTGAATGCCGGCATCGTGAGCGCCCCGGTGCCGGTCAAGCTCGCCCTCGGGGGCATAGCGAAGGGTACAGCACTCGCCGGAGCGGTCCGACTGATGCGGGAATACGGCATCTCGAACGCGCTCGTCGAGGCCGGTGGAGATCTGCAGGTCGCCGGAACGAAAGGCGGGCGCCGGTGGCGAATCGGCATACGCGACCCCCGCGCTCCGGGCGTGCTCGGCGTCGTCGAACTGGAATCGGGCGAGTCGATTCTCAGTTCGGGCGACTACGAACGCTATTTCGAGGCCGCGGGCCATCGCTACCATCACCTGCTGGAGCCGCAGTCCGGCCTTCCCGTCGCGCACACGGCGGGCGTCACGGTCATTCATCCCGATCCGGAGCTGGCCGACGCGGCGGCGACCGCACTGATGGCGGCCGGCCCGGAGCGATTCGAAGCGCTGGCCGAACGCCTCGGTATCGGGATCGCACTGCTGGTTACTCCGGACGGGAAAGTTCTGAGCACCGCCGCCATGCGACAGCGATTGCAGGCCGCCAGCGCACCCTGACATGCCCCGATATTTGTCAAGCCGCGCAGTTCCCGCCGCGGGCGAAGCGTATAATTTGGAAATCGACCCACGATCCGCCGAGAACGTCCATCCCGCGTCATCGAATGCGCAAACATAAGCAGAAGCTCAGACCGAGCATCGCCGAGCCGCGGTTGCTGATACCGTGGTCGGAAGCGGCCTCACGCGATCGTCTGTCCTCGACGCTGTTCATCGCCGGATTGCTGCATGGCGTTATCCTGCTCGGCGTCACATTTACCGGCGCCGAGGCGCCCCCGGAGTCCGGCAGCACATCGTTCGATGTCGTGCTGATCACGGACACGAAAAAACTCGAGCAGCCGGCCACGGCCGACATGCTCGCGCAACAGAACATGACCGGCGCCGGCAATATCGACGAACCGATGCAGCTGCAAACGGCCCTGAGCCAGACGCTCGACGCGGCGGCGCTTGGTGCGGAACAGATCGGCGCCGAGCGGCCGCAGCGGGTCGAGACCGGCTCCCGCCAGCAGCGACCGACGATCGTCGCACGTTCCATCGCCAGCGCGCTCGCGATGCCGGCCCACCCGGATAGCGAGGCGAGTCAGGCGGAACTGCAGCAGCAATCGCTGGTCGGAACATCACGGGCAGTCGAGATGATCAACAAGCCGGAGGCGGAAACGAGAATATCCGACTCCGACCGCCGCGAACTCGTCATCGGGGCAAACACGCGCGAGGCGCGCATCGCGGCTTACCTGAGCAAGTGGAAGAACCAGATCGAGCGCATCGGCACCCTGAATTATCCGAACGTCGCGCGGACCCAAGGCCTCAATCGTTTCCCAACCCTCGAGGTGGCCATCGAATCGAATGGCAAGCTGCACGAAGTGATCATCCGTCAGTCGTCTGGCGTAAGGGGGCTCGATCAGGCGGCGATCAACATCGTCAGCCTGTCGGCGCCGTTCGATCCGTTTCCCGAGTTTCTGCGTCAGGAATACGACATACTGCGGTTCGCATACGAATGGCGATTCACGGACGGATACGCTTACAGTCAACTTTCGCCGGCGGAAGCGCTCGACGGAGACAGGCGCTGATGCCAGAGACGACTTACCTGACCGGGCAGTTGCTGATCGCGATGCCGTCAATGCTGGACCCGAACTTCCGACAGACTGTGACTTACATCTGCGAGCACAGCGACCAGGGAGCGATCGGCCTCGTCATCAACCGCCCGCTGGATATCCAGCTGTCAACCATTTTCGATCAGCTCTCGATGACGAATGCTGACCCCGACGCGGCAAACATGCCCATCCTGTGCGGCGGACCCGTGCAGACCGAGCGTGGCTTCGTCATCCATGAGTCCGATGACGAGTGGCAGACGTCGGCCAGCATCGCGAATTCCATCCATGTCACCACGTCTCAGGACATCCTGTCCTCGATGGCCGCCGGCAATGGGCCGAGACGCGCCATGGTCGCCTTGGGATACGCGGGCTGGGGCGCCGGCCAGCTCGAGCACGAGATCTCGGAGAATGCCTGGCTGAGTGCGCCCGCGAACTCGCAGATCCTCTTCGAGACGCCGTTCGAGCATCGCTGGAGAGAAGCCGCCGGACTCCTCGGCATCGACCTGGCTATGCTGAGCACGGATGCCGGGCACGCCTGACGAGCCAGGCCGAACCGACATCGGCACAGCAACCGACAAACGCAGCACCGCACTCGTCTTCGACTACGGCGAACGACGGATCGGTGTCGCCTTCGCCAATCGCGCGACCGGCACCGCGATGTCGCTCACCACGCTCACGAACCGCGATACCCAGGAAGTCGGTCGCGCCCTCGCCAGGCTATTCGAGGAGTGGGCTCCCGAAGCGATCGTCGTCGGCGTGCCCTATAATATGGACGGCACCGAATCTCCGACGACGGCCGCTGCTGTCGATTTCGGGAATCGCCTCGCAGAAGAATTCGCGCTGCCGGTCGATCAGGTAGATGAACGCCTGACCTCGGCCGAAGCAGCCACGATACTCCGCGAGCGACGCCGGTCCGGACAACGGGCCAGGAAGGTGCGTAAGACGGAGATCGACAGCCTCGCAGCGCAACTGATTGCCGACAGCTGGCTACGACAGACCTGAGCCGCGCGGCGAGGGCGAAGACAGGCATGGACCACGAAGCATTCGACTACGAGCAGGTGGACGCCCAGGGGCGGTTGCGGCACCTGTTGAAATTGCGAGGCCTCGACGCATCAGTGATCCTGGACCTGCTGACCAGGGCCCAGGGATATATACGGCCGATCGGTCACGCACCGGCGCGCGATGACTGCCTGGCCGGGCGAACCGTCGCCAACCTCTTCTTCGAGGCGAGCACGCGAACGCGTGCCTCCTTTGAGCTGGCCGCCAAGCGCATGAGCGCGGACGTGCTGAACCTGGACGTCAACATGTCGTCACGGATCAAGGGCGAGAGCATTCTCGATACGATCTACACGCTGCAGGCAATGCAGGCAGATATCTTCGTCGTTCGCGACGCGTCGGCCGGCATTCCCGAGCTGATCGCGACCAAGGTGGAACCGCATATCAGCGTGCTGAATGCCGGCGAGTCCGATATCTCTCACCCCACTCAGGGCCTGCTCGATTTACTGACCATACGCCAGCATAAGAGTACCTTCGACGGGCTCGCCGTAACGATAATCGGCGACATCGCGCACTCGCGAGTGGCCCGCTCGTTGACCGAGGGACTGCGAATCGTCGGCGACAGCGAGGTTCGCCTCGTCGCGCCATCGGGCCTCGAACCTGATCCGGATGACTATCCGGGCGCGATCATCACTGACGATATCGACGAGGCCATTGCGGGCTCCGACGTACTCGTTACATTGCGCATACAGCGGGAGCGAATCAAGGAAAAGTCCAGCCTGATGACCAGTCACGAATACCTGAAACGATACGGATTGACGGAGGCACGACTCGCGCGGGCGCGGCCGGACGCGATCGTCATGCATCCGGGCCCGATGAACCGCGACGTCGAGATCGCCAGCTCAGTCGCGGATGGCCCGCAGAGCGTCATCACGCAGCAGGTGTCCAACGGCCTGGCCGTGCGCATGGCGATCCTCGCGGCGGTCAGCGCCGGTTTCGATCGGGCATGACGCGGGCGGATCGGGACACGATATGCGTGGAAGACGCCCGGGTCCTGGAGCTCCGGGCGTATCCCGAGGAGCAGTATGTGCTGCGCCTCCACGCGCCCGACTGTGCGGCGCGAGCGGTCGCAGGGAGTTTCGTCCACGTGCGCTGTGCGGAGGACCTGCCGATGCGGCGCCCGTTGTCGATCATGCGCGCGCGCAAGGAAGAGGGATGGATCGAGCTGCTTTACAAGGTCGTGGGTCAAGGCCTGCGGCGCCTCGCGGAAGTCAGCACCGGTGACAAGATCAACATCCTCGGCCCGATCGGCAACGGCTTTGCTCCCAACGAGCGCCGCGCGACACCGGTGCTCATCGGTGGCGGTGTCGGGATACCGCCTCTGGTCTTCCTGGCCGAGCAACTCGCAAGCGATTCGCGGGGCCTCACGCCCGTCGCGTTTCTCGGGTCCGAGATACCGTTCCCTTTCGAACTAGTGGCATCGGAACTGGCGCTCGCGCACGATCCGGTGGATGCGCCGCAAGCGCTGTCCTGGCTTGACGCGATCGGCGTTCCGAGCCGGCTCGCGACCCAGGCGGGCTACCCCGGCTGTTACGCGGGCTTCGTCACCGACCTCGCGCGCGCGTGGTTGTCCGCGCTGCCCAAAGAGCGCCGCGCATCGATACAGATCTTCTCCTGTGGGCCGGAACCGATGCTGGAGGCCGTGGCGCGACTGGCCGACGAGTTTGCCCTGCCGTCGCAGCTCTGCCTCGAGGAATTCATGGCGTGCGGTGTCGGAGGCTGCGCGGGCTGCGCAGTCGAGGTCCGGACCCCCGCCGGTCCGGCGATGAAGCGCGTCTGCGTTGACGGGCCGGTGTTCCCGGGCGACTTCGTCTACCCGAAGTGAATCTGCGCCTCGAGGTTCGATCTCGAATCGGCGTTGGCCAGCGCCTCATCCATTGAAATCTTCCCGTCTTGATATAGCTGCAGCAGCGATTGGTCGAAGGTCTGCATGCCCTGTTCGGTGCTGTCGTAGAATGACTCCTTGACCTTTGCGATATCGCCCTGCTGAATGAGTTCAGCAATGCGCGGCGTGTTGAGCATGATCTCGACCGCCGCGACGCGCTCACCGGCGACGCTGCGCACCAGGCGCTGCGAAATGATTGCCCGCAGATACTGCGACAGATCCATATAGATCTGCGGATGATTGTCTTCCGGGAAGATATTGATCACGCGATCGAGCGTCTCTGCGGTGTTGTTCGAATGCAGCGTCGCGATCACGAGGTGTCCGGTGCCCGCGAGGTCGATGGCCGCCTGCATCGTCTCCCGGTCGCGTATTTCGCCGATCAGAATGACGTCTGGTGCCTCGCGCATGGCACTCTTCAGAGCGCGTGCATATGACTTCGTGTCCGTGCCGATCTCTCGCTGATTTATGATCGACTTCTTGTTTGTATGCAGAAACTCGATCGGATCTTCGATAGTGATGATATGTGACGAGGTCTTCTCATTCCGGTAATTCACCATGCCTGCGAGCGTCGTAGATTTGCCGCAGCCGGTCGCTCCGACCATGAGTATCAGGCCACGTCTGAACATCACGAGCTCTTTCAGGATTGTCGGCATTCCGAGCTTGTTCAGGTCTGGCATGTCCGTGCTGATGAAGCGCATGACCATCGCGATGTTGCAACGCTGGTGAAATACGTTGACCCGGAAGCGGCCCAGACCGGGCTTGGAAATCGCGAAGTCGATCTCGAGTTCGCGCATGAACTCATCCATCTGTTCCTCGGTCATCAGTTCGAGCGCCGCCTGCTTGATCATCTTCGGCGTCAGATCGAGCTTATTGACCGGCATGATCTTGCCGTCGATCTTGATCTTGACCGGCGCATGGCAGGTCAGGAACAGGTCGGAAGCCTTCTTCTCGACCATCAGGTTAAACAGAGGCTGTACGTTCATTAAGTGGATTTCCAAATTGGCGAAATATCCGACTTGCAGGATCAATAGGCCCGGCCCTCTTCCTCTTCGTCCGCAAGGCTCAGACCCTTGGCTCGCTCCTCGGCGTTGTCGATGTCCCGCTTGCCCTCGAGCTTGATGCGCAGACGAAGCTCGTTCCTGGAGTCAGCGTTGCGCATCGCCTCCTCGTAGCTGATCTTGCCCGACTCGTAGATATCGAACAGATCCTGGTCGAAGGTCTTCATACCCAGTCGGTTCGACTTCGCCATGACTTCCTTGATCTGCGCGACCTCGCCCTTGTAGATCAGGTCGGAGATCAGCGGGGATTTCAGCATGATCTCCATCGCGGCGACGCGTCCCTGGCCGCCCTCTCGGGGGAGCAAGCGCTGGGAGATCATGGCCTGAATGTTCAGTGACATGTCCATCAGGAGCTGATTGCGCTTCTCCTCCGGGAAAAAGTTGATGATCCGGTCCAGTGCCTGATTCGCGCTGTTGGCATGGAGAGTTGCGAGGCAAAGGTGTCCCGTTTCCGCAAACTGAATGCCGAACTCCATCGTATCCCGGTCGCGAATCTCGCCGATCAGGATGACGTCCGGTGCCTGCCGCAGCGTATTCTTCAGCGCCGCGAACCAGGATTCGGTATCGACACCGACCTCGCGTTGCGTGACGACGCAATTGTGATGAGGATGCACATACTCGACCGGATCCTCGATCGTGACGATGTGCCCGTGTGAATTCGCATTACGATGGCCGACCATTGCGGCCAGCGTAGTGGACTTGCCCGAGCCGGTTGCGCCAACGACGATGACGAGTCCACGCTTCGTCATCGCGATGTCCTTCAGGATTGCCGGCAACTCGAGATCTTCGACCGTCGGAATTTTCGTGATGATTTGTCGCAGGACCGCACCGACGGCCCCCTGCTGAATGAAAGCGCTGACACGGAATCGGCCAATCCCCTGCGGACTGATCGCGAAGTTGCACTCCTTCGTCGCATCGAACTCGCGTGCCTGCTTGTCGTTCATGATCGCGCGAACGATGATCGCGCTCTGATCCTTGGTCAGCGGCTGCTCACTCGCCGGTCGAATCTCGCCGTCGACTTTGATCGCGGGCGGGAAGCCGGCCGTGATGAAAAGGTCGGATCCACCCTTGTCCACCAGTTTCCTGAGCAGGCCCTGCATCAGGCGTGTAGCTTGATCGCGCTCCATTCAATATTTCCTCACTGGGAATACGACATGCGGCCTGTCGAATCGACTTCGCAGCACTAGCGGCACTAGAAGTTCTCCTTGTTCGCAGCCTTGAAACGAGCCTCTTCCTTCGAGATCACGCCCTTGGTCAAAAGCTCCTGAAGATTCTGATCGAGTGTCTGCATGCCGGCGGCCTGGCCCGTCTGGATCGCCGAGTACATCTGCGCGATCTTGCCTTCGCGAATCAGGTTTCGGATCGCCGGCGTGCCGATCATGATCTCGTGCGCCGCGATGCGGCCGCCGCCGGTCCGCTTCAGCAGCGTCTGCGAAATCACCGCCCTCAGCGACTCCGACAGCATCGAGCGAACCATCTCCTTCTCAGCCGCCGGAAAGACGTCGACGACGCGGTCGATGGTCTTGGCGGCCGAACTCGTGTGCAGCGTGCCGAACACGAGGTGCCCGGTCTCGGCGGCCGTCAGCGCGAGGCGAATGGTCTCGAGATCGCGCATCTCGCCGACGAGGATCACGTCCGGGTCCTCACGCAGCGCGGAGCGCAGGGCCTCGGCGAAGCCGAGTGTGTCCCGGTGCACCTCGCGCTGGTTGATCAACGAACGCTTGCTGTGGTGCACGAACTCGATCGGATCCTCGATGGTCAGGATGTGATCCGGCTTGTTGTCGTTGATGTAGTCGATCATCGCGGCGAGCGTGGTCGACTT
>JABAOE010007850.1_pt1 | contig 39274 bp, 40 predicted proteins | sample 7062141 | NCBI WGS metagenome assembly JABAOE01 (sample SAMN14538627, study PRJNA623070) | marine sediment metagenome | biome: marine biome [ENVO:00000428]; feature: marine pelagic biome [ENVO:01000023]; material: deep marine sediment [ENVO:00002113] | place: India: Gulf of Khambhat ...
GGCCTCGGGATCGCTCTTGATCGGGATCTGCGCCGCCATACCGCCCATCGCGTGGATCCCCCGCCGGTGGCAGGTCTTGATCAACAGCTCGACGTAGGAGCTCAAGAAGTGCCGGTCCATCGTCACCTGGCCACGGTCGGGCAACACGTAGCCGGGATAGCCGCGAAACTTCTTGATGAAGCTGAAGATGTAGTCCCAGCGCCCGCAGTTGAGGCCCGCGGAGTGGTCCCTCAGCTCCCAGAGGATCTCGTCCATCTCGAACGCCGCCGGCAACGTCTCGATCAGCACCGTCGCCCGAATCGTGCCCCGCGGCATCCCCAGTCCATCCTGCGCCCAGTTGAAAACGTCGTTCCACAGCCGAGCCTCGAGATGGCTCTCGAGCTTCGGCAGGTAGAAGTAGGGACCGGTGCCTCGTTCGATTTGAGCGGCGGCGTTGTGGAAGAAGAAGAGACCGAAATCGAAGAGCGAGGCTGAGATCGGACGCCCATCGATCCGAACGTGCTTCTCGTTCAGGTGCCAGCCGCGAGGACGCACGAGCAACGTCGCGACCCTCTCGCCCAGCTCGTAACCCTTGCCCTCCGGACTCGTGAAGCTAATCTCACGCCGCACCGCATCCCGCAGGTTGATCTGGCCCTCGATGTTGTTCGCCCAGGTGGGCGCGTTCGCGTCCTCGAAGTCCGCCATGAACACGTTCGCGCCGGAGTTGAGCGCGTTGATGATCATCTTGCGATCGACCGGACCGGTGATCTCGACGCGGCGGTCTTGCAGGTCGGCGGGGACTTCGGCGACCCGCCAGTCGTCGGCGCGAATGGCCGCGGTCTCGGCGAGGAAGTCAGGGATCATCCCGTCATCGAGCGCCTTCTGCCGCAGAACGCGCGCCTCGAGCAGCTCGAGGCGACGCGCATTGAAACGTTGCTGCAAAACGGTCAGCAGCGCCAGTGCATCGGGGTTCAGGATCTCGCCGGCCGGGTCGGGGATGTCCGCCGTGAACTCCACGGCATGAGGGCCGGCCTTTCTCGTTTTCGTGGCCGTAGTCATCTGGGGCACAACAATCCGTTTCTGTTTTGATTGGGGTAATGACGAACGTGCTACGATAAGATAATATTGTGGAAAATTTCACAAAGAAAATTTCACTCTGTTAATTTCACAGCCTTTTATGTCGAATCTGATCCGCAAGAGCCATTTCCTCGGCGCCAAGTTTCGCAACCTGCGCAAGCGCAACGGCCTGACGCTGCAGGACGTTTCGGCTCGCTGCATACAGATCGACGCGGACCTCGCGCCATCCGTGTCGTACCTGAGCATGATCGAGACCGGCAAGCGGACCCCATCGGTCGAGGTCCTGGAACTCCTGGCGTCGATCTTCCAGAAGCGCCCGGAATGGTTTCTCGACGAGAACGCCGACCTGCAGGCACCGACCGCCGAAACCGGCAAGGGCGCCCCGGCGCGTATGCCGCTCGAACCCGGATTCCTGTTCTCGAAGGACCTGCTGGAGGCTGCAATACCGGAACTGCTGTCACAGACCGGTACGAGCGGGCGCCAATTCGCCCACCTGATGATCCGCTCGCTGCAGGAGGCGCATCGCAACGAGTTCCCGGATCTCGAGCGCTCGGCCGAGGAAGTCGGCGAACGGCGCTTCCCGCTCGGTGTCGACGACCTCTTCGACCTGGGTGCCCGGGTCGGTCTGGGCGTGCGCTGGTTCGATCGCGAACCGCACATGACCCAGCAGCATGGCCGGCGTTTTCGAACGCTGGTGCGGTCATTCTTCAGTTCTCCATCAACGGTATACATGAACGAGCGTCTGCGGCACGATCCGGCGCGCCTGAAGTTCGAACTGGCGACGCATATCGCGCACAAGGTGCTGCATGGCGGCGATGGCCTGAAGTCGGTTCATGCAACCGGCGGGCGACTCGGCGGAACGCTCGAGACGAGCGCACACAGCTTCGGCGGTATGAACTCGCACGATGTGCTGTTTGCATGGCGCGACTTCGAGTGCAGCTTCTTTGCCGAGGCACTGCTGTGCCCGAAGCAGCCGACGCGCCGGTTTCTGATGCGCGAAAACTATAGGGTCGAGCCGGCCGCCAAGCTCGAACTGACGCCTGCCGTCATCATGCGGCGCATGACGGCGGTGTCGCCGTATCGGCACTGGCATTATTTTGACGCGTACCCGCCCGGATATCTCCGCTCGGTGTATCGCGGCAACGGCATCCCGCTGCCGTGGGGGAATATGTCGATGATCACCGACCCGTGCCCGCAGTGGGCGGTCTTCTTCATGCTGCATCGACCGCATGCGAGCAGGCCATCGTCGCAGGTCTCGGTGCTGCGGGATGGTGAGCGCGAACTCCTGTATTGCTGCCACTCGATTCGAACGAGAGATTCGGCGGGCAACCATCACGTACTGTCGGTCGGGATCGACCTCGCGCCGGCACTCGAGTCGCAGGGCTACGATGCCTCTGAATTGACGGCATCGATCGCCGAAAGCTGCAGCGCCGGCGGCGGCAAGGGCAAGGCACCCCCTCTGGCCCGAAGGGCCATCTCGAGTACCGGTCAGGTACTGAACATTGGCTGGGTAGCGGAAGCCGCCGAGACCGACGCCAGCATTATCTGCCCGCGCAGCACGGCCTGCCCGCGGCCGCAGCGATGTGCCGAGTTGCCGGCGGTGCCCCGCACGACCGAGATCGCCGACATCCGCGAGCAGATCATTCGCGAGGCAAGCTAGGCGTCGGTCAGTACTGACCGGATGCGGCAGTCAGTTCGCGTGCCACCATTTCGCGCAGGGATCCCGGTGCGAGCACCTCGACGTCCGACCCGTACTTCATGATGTCCATAATCAGCTCACGCGGATCGCTGTAGGGAACCGTCAACAGGTACGCGCCGTCCAGCTCGAAATGACCGTCCTGCTCGGAATGCCAGGTCTCACGGGAAACCCAGCGCGCCCGCATCGGCGAAAATCGCAGCACCGCATTCTGCGTCTTCTTGCCGGAGAAAATCCCGAATCCTGCACCCAGCGTCTCGTCCAGCGTGTGCTCGGTAATCTCCCGCGCGCGCTTCGACAAGACCTTCGCGTCGCTGATGACGTCGACGGAGAACGTGCGCAGGCTCTTGCGCAGGTGGCACCAAGCGTCGAGATACCAGTTGTCCCGGTAGTAGGCGAGCCGTTGCGGGGAGATTTCGCGCTCGAGCGTCTCATCACGAGCGCGCCGATAGTGCTTGATTGCAAGCCTGCGCCGTGACAGCAGCGCCGACGAGATGGCCTGAAACGTGGTCGACTCGACCGGGCGCACGCCGACCTGCAGGATGCGAATGCGCTTGCTGACCTCGCTCGCCGTAAAGTCGCCGCTCTCGAGACTCTTGCGGATCACCTCGCGCAAGGGGCGCAGCTGGGGACCGAGGAGCCCGGGCTGCAGGCGCTCGAGCAGGTGCTCCATCGTCAGCAGTGCGTGGATCTCCTCGGAACTGAACCACAGCCCGGGGAGCTGGAACAGGTGCGCTGTCGAGGCCGATTCGTCAATCCGATACCCGCCGAGTTCGCGATCGTAGACGATCGGCATCTGCATCCGGTCGCGCAGGTACTCCAGATCACGCTTGAAGGTCGCCCTCGAGACCTCCAGCTCATCAAGGAACGCGTCGCGAGGCACCGACTTGTATCGGTTCAAGAGCCGCTGGATCTTGTAGAAGCGTTCGGTACGGTCCACGCGAATATACCTCCGCGGCGGCCTCACTCGAGCCCGAGAATATACTCCCAGTGCCGCCGCTCGACCGGCATGACAGACAAACGGTTGCCGCGCCTGACGACGGCGAGATCGTCCAGCGCCGCGTGACTCTTCAGTTCGTGCAGCGTGATGACGCGCTTCAACCGCCGCTGGTATTGCACATCGACCATGAACCAGGTCGGATTGTCCGGATCCTCGTTGGTCTTCCGCCGCTTGCCGCTGGGACTGAATTCGATGTCATCCGGATAGGCCTCGCGAACGATCTTCATGATACCGACGATGCCGGGCTCTTCGCAGTTCGACCGATAGAAGAACGCGAGATCGCCTTTTTTCATCTCGTCACGAATCATGTTGCGCGCCTGGTAGTTACGCACTCCGTCCCAGTGCGTTCGACGATCTCGCTTCAGGTCATCGAAACTGTAGTCGGTCGGTTCGGATTTCATGAGCCAGTATGCCATCGAATCGCTGCCGTCGCGTGGTCAGGGCGGCCAACTATAGCATCGCGCCTCGCGCCGCCGCTATGATGGACGCGAGCGATCCAGGGAGTTTTGCTATGCGCTGGTACAACGATCTCGTGATACGGGTTTCACAGTCGGCATTTCTTTGGGTGATGTCCGCCGTGTTCGCCTTCGGCTCTTTGTACTTCGTGTTCATGAACCTCGGCGTCCCGTTCGAAAAGATTGTCGGCGCACCGATGTTCGATTTTCAGAGGCAGCTGACAGTCGAGCAGATCTTCGCGCAACTGCCCAATTACGATGAGCAGGCGCGGGCCATCTACCGCGCGTTCCTGTTCGTCGATTTCTATTTCCCGTTTTTTGCCGGGCTAGTCATGGCGGCCGCCGGTGCTTTCGCCTGGCGACATCTGGCGCCGGGCTTCTACGCAAAAGTCACGGGGCGGAAACTGTTGGCGATCTTCCTGGTGCCGACGCTGTTCGACTGGAGCGAGAACATCAGCGCGATCATTGTCGTCGGCGCCTACCCGCAGGAGCTGCACTGGGCGGCGAGCCTGCTCGTGGTGTCCAAGATGGGGAAACTCGCGACGGTCCTGCTGGCCCAGGCGATCGTCTGGCTATCGCTGCTGGCTGCCGCCATCAAGTGGGCCAGCGCACGCGGCGGTCTGATCGATAGCTGATGGGCGGCGGCCGCTGACGAGCCAGCCGGAGTGACGGCGCTCTGACCTTTCGATCGCAAACCCGCGAACCGTATCACAGCGACGCGAGCGTCTCGTCGATGGCGGAGGCCAGCCACTCGACGTACTTGGGGTGCTCCGACATGCCCTTGTCCGCGAACGTATAGTTCAGACCCCGCAGGTCATTGCGTATGTGCGCCTGGACGCCGTGACTCGCGGCGGCGATCGCGACCACGATGACGTCCTGCCCGCTGTCGTCTGCCTTCTGAATCCAGCGTCGCAATCTCTTGACGTTCGATTTGCGGATCGGCGGAATCGCGTCATCCTGCAGGTTGATGATCCGCACGTCGGCGAATTCGTCCTCCGCCTTGATGCGCTCGACATGCGCCCCAAGAACCTCCAGATCGGGCTCGTTGTCTTCGCTGTCCTCAGGTCCATGGCCGACGATGATGACGATCTCGTTTGCCGGATTCTTGCTGACCTCCTTGACGTGGTCGTACAGAATTTCGGTGATGAGCCCGTGGTCCGCGAACGGTTTTGCCATGACGAAGCGCGCGTCGGACTCGACGACCGGCACCTCGAGGTAGGTCGCCTCCTCGCCCAGGCTGAAGACATATTTCCACTGCCGGGTCAGCGAGTTGTAATCCGTTGTCGCACCGTTCTGCACGAGCACGATCGTCGCCGCGCCGCGTTCGGTCAGGTCGTCGACGGCCGACTGGAGGTGCGCCGACGACATCATGGCCATGCCGAACCCCAGGGCAGTGGGCTGATTTGCGGCGATCGGAAGCACTGCATCCCGCAGCATCCGGTCACTATTCTCGCCGACGCCGTGGGACAGGATCAGCACGCCGGTGTTGCCCCGCAGCTCCGGATCGCTGACGTACCACTCGTAGTTCGGTCCCATGGCCGACATGTTCATGTTGATCTCCCGGTCGGTCATGCCGCGGTAGAGCGCGATCTTCGCCTTCAGCGCCGCGATCGTCTCCGCGTCCATGTCATGCTTGACCTGATAAGTCGCGAGCCGCTTCCCCTCGGTATCCATGTCGGGTACCGCCGCGTGATCATGATGATGCTGATGCTCCTGCGCCGAAGTGATACCACTCACACACAAAATTCCTACCAGCGTGATCAATTTATGCATGGCATTGCTCCCGTCATGACTGGCGTTCCAGAACGCCTCTGACCGATTCCTCGAGTTCCGGCATGACCGACCCGATGTCGCCTGAACACATGGCGACGCCCGCGGCAGACTCGACCATGCTCGCTATCATCGCGCTGACGAGTTTCGGATCGCGCTCCGTGTCCGCCAGCAATTCCGACACCGCCTGCTCGAGCACGTCGCGCGGCGCCTCATGCAGGATCCGGATCTGCGCGCGAGTCTCGTCCGAGGCCTGATCGATGTCCCCGAGCATCCGGATCATGGCATGGCACGGGCCCGTCGCCAGTTCCATCTGGAGGCCCAGCCAGGCCTCGATACGTTCCGCCGGATCCCGATACTCGATGGCGAGGGAACGCGTCCGCTCCACGTACGGCATCATCTCGCGCTGCATGACCGCGACGAGGATGTGATCCTTACTCTGGAAGTAGCGGTATAGAGAATTTCGCGCGAGGCCCATGTTCCTGGCGATCGCGCCCAGGTCGGTCGCCCGATAGCCACTCGTCGTGAATAATTCGGTTGCGACGTCCAGGATCCGCCCGGTCTGCCGGCGAACGTGCTCCTCGATGTTTTCGGCCGCGATTTTCGGCATATCAGGCGTTGACCGCCGCCGCGGTCTCGCTCCACGCGGCCAGCCTGCCGTCGCTGATTTCGACGACGCGGTCAGCCAGATCGAGCACGTCGTGATCGTGGGTCACCATCAGCGTGGCGACATTTCGATCGTGGCACTCGCGCCTCAGCAACTCGACAATCTGTCGGCCGCGATGCTGATCCAGCATCGACGTCGGCTCGTCGACCAGCAATATCTTCGGGCCCGTCATGAATGCCCGCGCGATTCCGACGCGCTGTCGTTCGCCGCCGGACAGGTCACTCGGACGACGCGTCGCCTTGTCGGCGATCCCGACCTCGTCCAGCAGCTCCATCGCCCGAGCGCGATCCTCGGCGTGAGGATGCCTGCCGCGCAGGTGCACCAGCAGCAACAACTGGTCGAGCGCCGTCAGGGACGGTACCAGGTTCGACTGCTGAAAGACGAAGCCGATGCGGTCACGGCGAAGCCTGGTGCGCCTGGCGCCCGACCCGGCATTGATGTCTTCTCCGTCGATCCGGATCGTGCCGCTGGTCGGCGTGCATAGACCACCGCAGACGGCCAGCAAGCTGGACTTACCCGCGCCGGAACGACCTACGACGATCACCAGCTCGCCCGCGTCGAGCTCGATGCTGACGTCATCCAGCGCCTTGACCTGGTGCTCGCCGTCACCGAGCAGCAAAGACACGTGTTGCGCTGTAAGGCTCTTGTTCATTCCCGGCTCGCCATCACTGCACGCGCCCGAGGGCGATGATCGGATCGACACGGGCAATTCGGTTGACCGACATGACGGCTCCGAACAACCCGGCCACCATCAGGCTGACCATCGCGCCGATGAGCGTGGGCGCCCCCAGCATGAACGGCAGCTCGGTGCCGGCGACCAGGCTCCTGAACCACAACGAAAAGGCCATGCCGACGATCGTCCCGACGGCGATCAACACAAATGCCTGGCCGAGCGCGTCACGGAGCAGGTACCCGTTCGACGCTCCCAGCGCCTTGACCAGCCCGATCTCTCTGGTGCGCTGGATGGTCCAGATCGAGAAGAACGAGCCGATGACAACGGCCGAGATGATGAACAGCAGCGACTGTATCATCTGCACCGAGCGAATCTCGGACGTGTAACCGGTGGAGGCGGCGTAATACTCTCGGCGGTCCATCGTGATCGTCTCGTTCTCGTCATCGAGCGACGCAATATCCGCACCCTCCGCGAGCTGCAGCATGATGATGCTGACGAAGTCGAACACGATGTCCGGCAGTTCCTCGCCCGGGGGTGGTCCCCCCGGCGGGCCATAGGTCGCTTCCTGCCACTTGCGCAGCGGCGCATAGATGATCGGCAGATGACCGATATTCCGGCTCTCCGCGACAATGCCGACGACGACGAGCTCTGTCAGCACGCGGTCGAGCGTGATCGTGTCACCGATGCCGACGCCCTCGTCGACGAGATCCCGCGAAATGATGACGCCGTTGTCGAGCCTGCCGAGCTGTTCGCCGCTCGTGACGGTCGGCTCGACGATGGAGCCATCGATCAGTCCCCACAGCGCGATTTCGATCGGCTTGTCAGCCTCGGTGCGCGCGTTGAATACCGTGTGGCCCATCGGTTCCGCAACCTCGACGCCGTCGGCGCCGGTCCAGCCTTCCCACATGTATCGTTCGATCATCGTGTTGCGATAGCTCGGATGATCGGTCCACTCGAACGCGACATGCGTGGCGGGCAGCGCCATCAGTCCCGAGATGTTGGCCTTGACGAGGCCGGACGAGAGCCCGCTCAGGATGATGACGAGAAACGATACGAGGGCGACGACGGTTCCCATCATCAGGAAGCGGCCCTTGGCGAACAGCAGGTCTCGGATGGCGATGAACATGGCGCGGATTTCTGATTTAAGTTAAGTTGGCCGGCAGATATCGACTGGATGTCGACATGATCCGACTTTTATCGACACCGTGTCAATAAAAATGCTGAAGATTTTGCGCATCGTGGGCTATGTCCTCGGCACGTTTTTCGTGGCGCTGATCATCGGCACCCTGATCGCGTTGTGGGTGTATCGCGACATTCCCGCCGACGAACTCGAGGCGAAGTACGCGGGGACGGCCTCGCGCTTCATGAACGTCGACGGCGTGCGCCTGCACTATCGCGATGAGGGCGAAGGGCCGGCGATACTGCTGCTGCACGCGAACTTCGGCAACCTGATCGGTTGGGACCCGTGGGTCGAGGCCCTGAAGGATTCGTACCGGGTCGTGCGCATGGACTTTACCAGCCACGGGTTGACCGGTCCCGACCCGACCGGCGACTACTCGCTCGAACGCACGCTCGAACTGACCGAAAAATTCGTCGACGCGGTCGGGCTCGACCGCTTCTCGATCGCCGGTACGTCGATGGGTGGCACGATCGCGATTCACTACGCATACGCGCACCCGGATCGCATCGAGAACCTGATCCTGCTGAGCCCCGGCTCGCTCGAGGGGCGAGATCGCAAGGAGGGAGGCCGCGGCGAGGTGCCGGACGCGGCCTACGTCCTGACCTACATACTGCCGCGGGCGCTGCCCGAGTTCATGCTGGAGCAGGGGTTCGGGGACGACGACAAACTGACCGACGAACTGATCGACCGCTGGTACGACATGTGGATGCGTGAAGGGCAGCGCGAGGCGCAGCTGGACCGGCTTCGCCAGTATCGGGCGGGCGACATCGAGGACATCATCCGGTCGCTCGAGGCGCCGACGCTGCTGATGTGGGGTGAGGCAAACACCACGGCAGATTTCGAGCAGTCCGGGGAATTTCTGGAGCTTCTCGAGAGCGTACCGTCGCTGAAATTCATCGCCTATCCCGGAGTCGGGCACATGGCGGTGCAGGAAGCGGGCGCGGCCACGGCTCGTGACGTGCGCGCGTTCCTGGACGCGCGACGCGGACCCGCGGCGGACGAGCGCGCGGGCGGCTAGGCGGAGCCGCCAGCCACGCGCGTACCGATGCGGCGCGCGAAGCGCCGCATCACCGACAAGTAGCGATCGACGACCTGCTGACGCGACATGCCGGCGCTGAGGTAGCGCATCGCGAGACAGCCGATCAGGTGGCCACGCGAACGGATCGGAACCGAGAACGTCGCCGTCTGTACGGTGACTTCCGTCCTGCCGGCCCCGGGGCCGAACGCGTACCCCTGCTTCCTGACCTGCTTCAACGTCTGCGCGACGAGCCGCGGATGCCGGGCCACTTCATTCTCCGGTTCCGGAGACTGTGCACAAACGTCCACAAGCGTCTTGCGCGTGACGTCGTCGCAGAATGCCAGGAACACCTTGCCGGTCGCGCTGGTCAGCAGCGGCAGTATCGTCCCGGGCGCGTAGACGTTCGGCGCCAGCGGACTCTGCGCGTCGGTATTGTCGCGCAACATCATGCTGGCCCCGTATAGGGTCGCGATCGCAACCGGGAACCGGATCACGGCCGCCAGTTCCTCGAGGACCGGTCGCGCCAGGTCGCTGACCCAGCCCCCGTCGTTATAGCCGTCGCTCAGGCGACGAGCCCGGAGGGTGACGAAATACCGCTCGTCTTGCCCGTCCCGCCTCAGGTAGCCCTCGGCACGCAGGTTCTCCAGGATCCGGTGAGCGGTCGTCTTCGGCAGCCCGGTCGCCCGGACGATATCCCTGAGGCGCGCACCGCTGTGCAGGTTCACGGCCTCCAGCACTCGCAAGCCCCGGCGCAGGACCCGGATCTCAGACACCGATGACGCCGCCTCACTCAACGCGTGTGCCGCTCCCGATCCATCAAACACGTTCCACTTAGTGGAACAGCGCAGCTCGAGAATTGCAACCCGTCACGCGTCGGTGGGACGATGCGATAAATTGGACCCCGAGATCCCGGACACGCAAACAGGAGAGTCGCCATGTCGCAGCCGCAGCAGAAGACGGAGCAGAGCTCGATCGAAGTCCGGCCACTGACCGGAGCCCTCGGCTGCGAGATTTTCGGCGTCGACCTGGCGAACCTCGACGATGCGACGTTCGACCTGATCCACGATGCGTTCCTCGAGTATCAGGTGGTGATGTTTCACGACCAGGAAGTCACGAAGGAACAGTTCGCCGCACTGGGGCGGCGCTTTGGCGAACTCGAAGAGGAACCGTTCGTGCCGAACAAGACCGAGGTCCCCGGCGTCTACTACTTCAAGGGTGCGCCGCGCAACGCCGATACGCTGTCCGCGCAGTATCTCGGCTGGCACGCGGATCACACATACCAGAAGAACCCGAGCCTCGGCGCGATGCTTTATGCGGTCGACGTCCCCGAGGCCGGCGGCGATACGCTGTTCGCCAGCAATTACCTTTCCTATGAGGACCTGTCACCAGCGATGCAGGCGTTCCTGGAAGACAAGGTCGCGGTGCACGACGTGCTGCAGTATGGGCTGGACTCGGGGCATTTCACGATCGACACGGCCAAGAGCCTCGAGCGACTCGCGGCCGTCCGCAAGACCCGACCGCCTGTCGAGCACCCGCTCGTATGCCGGCACCCGGAAACCGGCCGCAAGATGCTGTACATCAACCAGGCCTGGACGGTGTCGATCAAGGGACTGCGCAAGGAGGAGAGCGACGCCATCCTCAACATGCTCAAGCAACACTCGCTGAAGGACATCTTCCGCTGCCGCGTACGCTATCGGAACGGCTCGCTGCTAATGTGGGACAACCGCGCCGTGCAGCACAGTCCGAACTCGGACTACACACGACACCGCCACATGTGGCGTCTCGCGCTGCACAGCGATTGGGAACCCGGGACCTAGCAAGAAGGAGTAACCGATGCGACCTGCAATCGCCCGCATAACCAGCGCACTCGCTCTCGCCCTCAGCTTCCCCGTCGGCGCGGCAGCGGTCACCGCTGAAGACGCAATCAAGTACCGGCACGCCGTCATGGAGGAGATGGCCGCGCACATGAACGCGCTGACGCTAATCTTGTTCGACAAGGTGGCCGGCGGCGACTATGCGCAGGGCCACGCGGACGCGCTGGCCCGGGCCCTCGCCGAGATGGATATCCTGTTCCCTGAGATCTCGAAGGACGGCGACACGGAGGCGTTGCCGCTGATCTGGAAGAATCCAGACAAATTCGCCGAGGCCGTCGCGAAGGCGCAAGCGGCCGCCGGCGAATTCAGGGACGCGCTGGATGGCGGCGACCGCAAGGCGGCGCTCGCGGCGTTCGCCGACACCGGCAAGGCCTGCAAGGCATGCCACGAGGTCTATCGGGCGGAAGAACACGACCACGACGACCACTGACCCGCCGGAAACTGAGTCGCTCGAACGATCTCGGCCGGAGGCTGCCGAAACCATGCATCCCGGATTGCCGAAGGCGCTGGCATTACTGGCGCTCACCGTGGTACCCGCCCTCGTCCACGCGGCCGATTCAGCGCTGGTCCGGGGCGAATACCTGCTCCACGCGGCGGGGTGTAAGACGTGTCACACCGCGGGCGACGATGACGCCGTGCCGCTGGCCGGGGGGCATGCGCTCGAGACGCCATTCGGCACGTTCTATTCGCCGAACATTACGCCGGACGTCGAAAGCGGCATCGGCGGATGGTCGGATGACCACTTCGTCGATGCGCTGTGGCACGGCGTCGCGCCGGACGGGAGCAGCTACTACCCGGCGTTTCCGTATACGTCATACACCGGGATGTCGCGCGACGATGCGCTGGCAATCAAGCAATACCTGTTCAGCCTGGAGCCGGTGCGGCGGCGAAATCGTGAACACGAACTGGCATGGTATTTGTCTTCGCGCCTCGCCGCCTGGGCATGGAAGGTCGTCAATTTCACGGCGGCAAGATTCTCCCTCGACCCGAGCAAGCACGAGGTCTGGAATCGCGGCGCATATCTCGTGAGGCACCTCGCTCATTGCGGTGAATGCCACACCCCCCGCAATGCGTTCGGAAGATTGCTGCGTGATCGTGAGCTCGAAGGCAATCCGAGTGGTCCGCGCGGCAAGAAGGTACCCGATATCACGCAGAACCCGGATGATGGCATCGGCCGCTGGTCCGACAGCGAGATCGAGTTCTTCCTCGAGATCGGCATGCTCCCGGACGGCGATTTCACCGGCGGCGCAATGTCGCCGGTGATCGACGATAACACCAGTCGGCTGACGCCGGAGGACCGCGGGGCCATTGTGGTCTACCTGCGTTCGCTATCCGTTTCCGGGACGTGACCGGCGTTTGTCTCTCCGATTAAGGTAAAGCGTGAGGCACAAGTGCATGGCCGGCATCATTCGTTCCCCCGAAGAGAACTTCGCGAACCTCCCCGAATTCGGCTTCGCCCCTCACTATGCCGAAATTCCGGATCAGGACTTCGGCAAGCTGCGCATGCACTTTGTCGACGAGGGCCCGCGCGATGGACGGGTCATGCTGCTGCTGCATGGCCAGGGCTGCTGGTCGTTCATTTTCCGCCGGATGATCCCCATGCTCGCCGCCGGGGGCCTGCGCGTCATCGCACCGGACTTCATCGGCTTCGGTCGGTCCGACAAACTGCCGAGCACTCAAGACTATACGTTCGAGAAACATGTCGGCTGGCTCGAGACGTTCTTCGAACAAATGAGTTTTCAGGGCGTTGATGCCTATCTCTTCGACTGGGGCGGATTCTTCGGGCTGCGCATCGCCGGCGATCAGCCGGCCTATTTCGACAGGATCGCACTCAGTAACACGCAGCTGCCGACCGGCAACGCGCCAGGTCGCGAATGGTTCATCAACTGGCGAGCCGAGCAATTCGCGCTACCCGAGTTTCCGCAGGGCAGAATGGTCAGCGAGGGAACGTTTCACGAGCTGTCTCCCGAGACGATCGCGGCGTTCGACGCGCCTTACCCGGACGAGAAATACAAGACCGGACCGCGTCGCTTCCCGATGATCCTGCCGATTTCGCCCGACATGGATTCCGTTCGGGAGAACGTGGCTGCATGGAAGCGACTCAAGTACTGGCAGAAACCCGTTCTGACGCTGTTCAGCGCCGCATTCGAGAACACCGCCATGGGACCGGAGAAGATCCTCGCGCATATTCCCGGCGCCGCTGGTCAGAAACACGCGTTGCTGGACGAGGCGGGCTTTTATATCGTCGAAGACCGGCCGATCGAGCTGGCCGCTCGACTCCTCGAGTTCGCGATGCGCTAGAGAAACCGAATCAGATCCCGAGCTTGCCGAGCGTATCCATTATCTCGCCGAGTATCATCGACAGCTTCGGGTGATCGGACTCGAATTTCAGCGCGGCCGTCTCGAGCTGGCCGGATGCCGCCCGGCTTTCCGACGATGGCTCTTCACCCGAAGCGATATCCTGGATGTCCCGAATGAGCTGTTGCAGCAATCCTCTGGACTCGTCGTCGAGCGCTTCGGCGGATCCCAGTTCCTCGTGAAGACTGGCGATCAGTCGCTGCAATTTTTCTCTGGCCATCCGGAGCTCCTCTCGCGCACAAACCGCGGGGTCGCAACATTACTCTGAAAGCAGTCGCGCTCCCGCCGTGGAAATCACGTATTTCGCGCTGCGTGCACCCATATTCTAATATCAAACGGATCGCGAGAAAGCGCGCCAGTCGCAAGCGAATGAGGAGGGCGCCATGATCACCATCGATGAGATCATGTCAGACGAGCTTAAGACGCTGACTGAAGAGAGTACGCTGGCCGATGCGCAGAAACTCATGGCGAATGCCAATATCCACCATATACCAGTCATCAACGGGGAAGATCGGCTGGTCGGCCTCGTTTCGCACCGCGACGTTCTCGCCGCCATGGAGTCGAAGCTCAGCGATGCCAACCTCGCGCAAAACGCCGAAGATATTGGGATCGGCCAATTCATGACGCGCGACGTGGCCACGGTCGACCCGCGTGCCAATCTCAGGCAGGCGGCAATCTACCTCCAGAAGCATAACTATGGCTGCCTGCCGGTCGTACAGGGCGAAAAACTCATCGGCATCATCACCGACAGCGACTTCGTCAGCGTCGCCATCAACCTGCTCGAACAGATGGAAGTCGCGGAACAAGAGGAGGAGCAGGCCGACTTCTAGAGTCGCGGCTCCAGCGTCTCAAGCCGATCACGCTTTGCATAATTCGAGTGCACGATTGCGTGTCGGCGCGGGAGCCTCGTCGGCATTGCCTCGGACGCGCTGCGGGCCGCGTGTCGTGCGTCACGGCACAGATCCTGCCGACGGGTTATAGTTGCGGACTAAAGCAAGACTGCGATAGAGGTAAACGCAGCCCATGGCCCTGGTCGCCGATCATCTTATTCCTGTCTACTCTGCGGAGCTCGAGGAAGGTATGTACGTCGCCGAGCTCGATCGCTCGTGGCTGCACACCCCGTTCGACAGGCCCGGCTTCCTGATCACGCAGCCCTCGCAGATCGAGGTACTTCGCCGATGTTGCGAGTACGTCTATGTCGATCCGACACGGAGTGAAGCGATTGCGATGCCGGACGTCGACGAGGCACACGGGATGATGGTCACTGATATCGGAGTGCTTGACACCGACGACGTGCTGCCGCTGGATGGCTGCAGGGAGATACTGGACGAAACGACGGCAGATATTGCAGCGAGTATCGTCGCTACCCGTCGCGCAGGCCGGCTCGAAATCGGGCCGATCGATCGAAAGCTCGACGCGTTCATCCATCACGTGCTCGAATGGCCCGATGCGATGCAATGGCTGCTCGCGACCGAGCCGTCACATGGTTACCTCAACCGTCGCTCGCTCGGCACGTCGATCTATTCGATCCTCTTTGGTCGCGAGCTCGGCCTCGACGAAGACGCCCTCCGGGATCTCGCACTCGGCGCGCTGATTCTGGACATCGGAAAGACTGGCGTACCGATCATCATCATGTCCAAGCCCGAGCGACTAAATTCAGTCGAACGCGATTTCGCGCGACGTCATGTGGATCAGAGCCTGGCTCTGATCCGAGTGACCGCGCGGCTGAGCCGGCGCGTAGTCGACATGGTCAGTGCACATCACGAACGAGTGGATGGCAGCGGCTACCCGAACCGGGTTTCTGGCACCGAAATTCCGGTATTCGGGCGAATCGCCGGCATCGCCGACACTTTCGACGCACTGACGCAGGATCGTGGATATGCGAACGCCCGGTCCAGGCACGCCGCCCTCCGATACCTGAATACCTGGCGCAACATAAAGTTCGACGCCGCGCTGGTTGACGAATTCATTCACGCTGTCGGTGTCTATCCGGTCGGCACCGGGGTCCAGCTGGCCGACGGTTCAGTCGGCATCGTGTGCCGGCACAATCGCGACGAACCCAAGCGACCCGACGTGCTGCTGACGCGCGAGGCCGGAGGCCAGGAACTGCCGCGGCCGCAAATCATCGAGTCGAGACCGAACCGGCGGATCCGCCGAGCCCTTGCAGCGGCGGTGCCTGCCCGCTGAGCACCGGTATGGCGGCGTGGCGTGATCGACGTCTCGCCGGATTCGTGGAGCAGCTCATGCTGCGGCATTCCGTAAAGCCCTGACGTCGGATGGACCGTTGTCGTCGCGCTAATCATATTCGCACTCGGCTTCGTCGCGGGTGCAGTGTGGATTCCGACGAAGCGGCTACGTTCGCCTGACCCGCACATTTATAGAAATGTCCGTGGCCCCAGAAGCTACGGGCCAGTTATTTTCGGGGTAGCAAAATTCGGTTCGACGCCGTTTTTTCAGTATCATCTACTGGCACCGCCCGGGCTCACCCGGCTCCGACAACAACAGCAAAGGGACCCCTGTCATGCCGAGCGAAGCAGTCTTGTCCAGCGCGCCCGTCAGCGTGGTCGTGATCGGTGTCGACGACTTCGATGCCTCGATGCATTTCTATCGCGACACACTGGGCCTGCGGGTCGGTGAGGAGCGAACCTGGCGGGGACCCGATTTCGAACGTTACTGGGGGCTGCCGGGCGGAGCCACGGCACGCAGCGCATTCCTCGGCCACGGTGCCGATCCGGTCGGCCGTATCCAGCTGCTGGAATTCGATCCGCCAGACCGCGCACTGGTGCGTTCTCCGGAGCAACAACGGGCAACCGGCCTCTTCAACTTGAACATCTACACGCGAGACATCGATGCGGATTGCGAAAATTTGAAGGGGCAGGGATTTCATTTCTGGAGCGAGCCCGCCAATAACGATTTCGGTCCCGCTGTCGGCCAGACTCGTGAGGTCATGTTCGACGCACCGGACGGACTGGTCATAAACCTGATCCAGCTGCTCAGCGACGACCCCGACAGCCTGTGCGGCAAGATCCTCGATTTCATCGCCAGGTACGGTCGCACCGAAACCGGCTTCACGGCCGTCGCGACGACATCGCATGGCGTACTGGACATGGAGAAGGCGCTCGAATTCTATTGCGGCCCACTGCAAATGTCGCTGTTCATGGATACGACGCTGACCGGTGCCGAAGCGAACGAGGCGATCGGTCTACCGGAACACGCCGAGACACGCATCGTCATCGTTCAGGGTGATCACGACTACGGGAAAATCGCCCTTTCAACGCCGCTGAACTACGAGATCGACAACCTCGTGCCCGACGCGGTGCCGCCGAACATCGGCTATCTGGCGCAGTCCTTTCACGTTCGCGATCTCAATGGCTGCGCCGAAGCCTGTGCCGCGATCGGCACGGAGGTATTCTCGGGCCCGATGGAAATCGATCTGCCGGGTCGCGGGCGCTGTCGTGCCATGATCGTGCGGAATCCGGGCAGCGGCGCTCTGCAGGAAATCTTCCAAGCCAGTTAGTGCCGGCTTCGGTGGACGGCTGTTACTCGCAACGGCTCGGACGGCGACAGTAATTGGTCGACGCACCACCGACCGGGCGGACGTCCGCCGACGTCAGGTTCTTCGCCGGCTCGGGCTTGTAGAGGTCGCGCGCCGTCAGTTGCGTACCCAACCGCTCGTCCAGCCAGCTCGTGATCGATTTCCAGCTCTCGACATCCTTCGCGACCCGCGATGGCTGCATCTCGTGGATGCCGAGGCCCTGCTCGGCTGCATGCACGTAGTTCTGGCTGTCGCGCAGTTCGCCGACGACCACGATCGATAGTCGATCCAGGAACCGTTTCAACCTGCGATAACCGACGGTGTTGTCACGGACGCGGTTCGGAACCACCCCCAGTCGGCCCATCCGCCGGCTGACCTTGGCCACGACCAGCATGTCGGCCACTAGACGCGATGCGGCATGAATGTCGATGTCCGAGGGCAGGACCGGCACCAGGATGGCGTGCGCTCCGCGCGTGAACTCGATCAGATCCTGGCTTCGCATCGCCGCCGGCGTGTCGACGACCAGGTGCCGGATATGCGGCGGGATCCGCAGCCTGAAGCTCCGCGTCACCGACTGTTCTGTCTCGAAAGCGGCCAGACCGTGTACCTCCGGCCGATCCCCCGGTCGGTTCTGCAGCCAGCGCATCGACGAAGCCTGCGGATCGAAATCCATAAGCGCCGCGGGATGACCTTGCGAGGATAGGAAGCCGGTCAAATTCGTCGCGAGTGTCGATTTGCCGGAGCCGCCCTTCGGATTGAGGACGACGATGCGCTTCAAGTCCGGATGACTTGGAAAGTTCAACAACATATCGGCGTCGATTCTAACCCAACACGGTTAGCGCCAACAGTCAACATAAGCTCTAGTGTGGGGGCCGACTGCGGCCCCCCTCACTCGCGGCATGGGTGTCGAAGTCAGTCCTCCGAAGGACGAAACTCCGATTGGAGTCGCTTCTGCACGTCGGGCGGGACCGCGTCGTAGTGATCGAACTCCATCGTGAAAGCGCCCTCACCACCGGTCAGCGATTTCAGAGTCGTCTGGTAATCTCCGAGTTCGCTGATGGGCACCTCCGCGGTGATCCGCACCTGATTACCGGGTAGCGTGTCGTTGCCGTGAATGCGTCCGCGCACGCCGGATAGGTGACCGGTTATGTCGCCGACATGATTGCCGCTCGTAGTCACCTCGACGCGAGCGATCGGTTCGAGCACGATCGGTGAGGCCTTCGCGATCGCGTCGGCAAATGCCTTCTTGCCGGCCGTGACGAACGCGACTTCCTTCGAGTCCACGGGGTGGTGCTTGCCGTCGTGGACGATCACCCGAATATCCTGCAAGGGATATCCGGCAACCGCGCCCTCGCTCATTAACTGCCGCACGCCCTTCTCGACCGCCGGAATAAACTGGCTCGGAATGGAGCCACCCACGACCCGGTTCACGAACTCGAAACCAGCGTCACGCGGCAACGGTTCGATCCTCAGAAATACTTCGCCGAACTGACCGGCTCCGCCCGTCTGTTTCTTGTGGCGATGATGGCCTTCCGCCTTTCGCGTGACGGTCTCTCGATAACTGATCTTCGGCGGCCGGGTCGCAACGTCCAGCTCGTATTCGTCCTTCATTCGCTCAAGCACGAGACGCAGGTGCAAATCCCCGATGCCGCGCAAGACTGTCTCATTCGCCTGCACATTGAATTCCAGCGTCAGGCTCGGGTCCTCCGCGGTCAGCTTGTGCAGCGCGTCGGACAGCTTCTTCTCGTCACCGCGACGCTGCAGATCGAGTGCGACTCCATGCATCGGCGGCGGCAAATCGATCGACGACAAGTGGAACTCATCCTCGTCGTGACTGGAATGGAGAACCGCATCGAAATGGATATCATCAACCTTCGAAACTGCGCAGATATCGCCGGGTACGCCGGAAGCGATCTCGACCGTGTCCTTGCCCTGCAGCCGATACAGGTGAGCTACCTTGAAGCCCTTCCGTCGCTCGCCGATGAAAATCTGGTCACCCGCCTTGATCGTGCCCTGATGCACACGAAATATTCCCATGCGCCCGATATATGGATCGACCTTTATCTTGAACACGTGGCCGATGAAGTGATCTTTCGGATCCGCCGTTACCTTGACGATTTCCGNNCGTTACCTTGACGATTTCCGCCGACTCGCCTTCGCCTTTCCTGAACTCCGGCGGGTTCGCCTCGAGCGGGCTGGGCATAAGCTTCGCAAAAATATTGAGCAACTGATTCAGACCCGATCCCGTCTCGGCAGAGACGAAACATACCGGTATCAGGTGTCCGCGGCGAAGCGCTTTCTCGAACGGGTCGTGCAACTGCTCAGGGCTGATATCCTCACCCTGTTCCAGGTAGAGCTCCATGAGTTCGTCATCCAGCTCCACGACCTGATCGATCATCTCCGTGTGTGCGGCGTCGACGCTCGCGAAATCGGGCTCGATATCAGCCGGCTCGAAAAAGCAGTCGGCGACTGAACTGGCGCCCTCGGCCGGCAGGTTCAGCGGCAGGCATTCCTTGCCGAATACCGCGCGTATCTCCCGGAGAACCGCCTGACAGTCGACTTCATCGGCATCGATCTTGTTGATGATGATCATGCGGCACATGCGCTGCTCTCCGGCGAAATCCATGAGCCGCTGCGTCATCATCTCGATACCGTTCTGTGCGTTGATTACGACCGCGGCCGTCTCGACTCCTGCGAGTACACTCATCGCACGTCCGACGAAATCCGGGTAACCGGGCGTGTCCAGAATATTTACGAAAACGCCGTCGTGATCGAAATGACAGACGGCGCAATCGAGCGAGTGTTGCTGCTCTTTTTCCTGCCTCGTAAAGTCCGAGACAGTAGAGCCTTTCTCCACGCTTCCAGGCGCATGGATCGCCCCTGTCTTTGCCAGCAGCGCCTCGAGCAGGCTCGTCTTGCCAGACCCCGCATGTCCGACGAGCGCTATATTCCTGACGTGCTGCGTATCGTGAATCTTCTGTGCCGCTGCCACGAATACCCCCGTTTTTGCTTTGATAGTGGGAAACAGCCGCGTCCAGCCGCCGTTATCATTTGGCGGTAATCATAGCAGAGGGCGTCTCGGCCTGAGAAATTGGCCAATAAATTGCGGCCGAAGCGCGACTTTTATGCGCTTTTTCGAGTTCAGGCCGGGGCGCTGAGCACGCGCTCGGTGCCCCTTAAGTCGACGGTGCGCAAGCTGACGCTGCGACGCCAAACACGCTGGACATACTCGAGTACCCGCTCGGTTCGCCGGAGATCCAGACCCCTGCCGTCCGACTCGTGATCGTGCACCAGGTGCAGCGTTCCGTCCTGATCGACCTTTTCCGCCGACACCACAGGTGCTCCGAAGTTGTACTTGGCCGCCAGAATCGCATCGCGCAGTGCGTCGATCTCCATCTCCAGAACTTCGATCGAACCATCTTTCCGAGCGACGTATTCGAACATCTCGAGTTCCCTGGCCAAGTCGAGCGTGAGATAGTTCCGGATGAACCCAAAGTCGTCTTCGTTCCGACGTATCTCGAACGCCCTCTCGATACCCTGTTCCTCGATAATCTTCTCCCATATGCAGAATCCGAGATGATACGGATTCGGAGCGAGCGCCACCCGGTTACCGGTAGCATGTGGACGAACCACGTCCGAATGGGTCCTGATCGCATCGAGGTAATCCTGCTGCGACAGGAAATCCGCCTCGCGCAGGAGGCGCGCATGCCAGTAACACGCCCAGCCCTCATTCATGATCTGACAGGCGAACACCGGATAGAAATAGAACGACTCGTCGCGAACCGAGAGGAAAATATCGCGCTCCCAGCCTTCCATCTCGGGTGCGTAATTCGCTATGAACCACAGCAGATCATGTTCGGGACGTGGCGGCAACGTCAGCGTCTCCATCGTAGCGGCCCGGATCCCGCATACGTCATTCTCACCGGGCAGACCCCGAAATCTGCGCGTGAAGTCGTCTTCGGGCCTGGCCTGCTGTGCCGGCTGCATTTCATAGCGTTCGCGCCGAACGCCCTTGAATGTATCGACGTGGGCCTCGAGCGCCAGAGCGGCATCCAGTACGCGCTCGACGCGTTCCTGACCGTGCTCCTCGATCGCCGCCGATATGCGCTGCGCATGGCTCGCAGCCAACTCGACGATCTTATAGCCGATTTCTTCCTGACTGCGCTTGAACAACGCGTTGTGCTTCGAAAAGTCTGCATGCCCCAGCACGTGCGCTATCACCAGTGTGTTTTCCGGAATGCTGTTACCCTTCGCCAGGTATGCGCGTCCCGGATTCCCCGGAAACACGACCTCGAACAGTCGCGAATTGCCCATCCGATGCTGAACGAGTTGGTAGATATACCGGACGCCGAAGGACCAGTGGGGCATCCGAATCGGCAAACCGTACACCGCGATCTCCATCATGAAGCTGGGCGGCACCTCCTCGAACTGCAGTGGGTAGTAGTCGAGCCCGAGTTCTCGTCCGAGTCCCTCCAGGCTGAGGCCAATCCGTTCGAGTGTCTGTGGCATCGATATCCCCCTTCTTGATCCCGGTACTCAGTTCGTACTTTCGGTTGCCTGTTCGCGGAAGAAGCCGCGTATCGCATCCCATACGGAGTCGTTATCGGTCAGAGCGAAGCTGCTCGCGTCAGCACCCTCCCGACTGACGGTATCGAATATTTTCGCGGTTTCCGTCTGCAGAGCTCGCTCAGCGGATGCCGGTGTTTCGACGTATCCCATGTAATTCGCGATCCTGCCTATCTCAGCGAGTGCGGCCTCCGCCTTGTCGTGATCATCGCGAAAATTCTCGCCGTCTGAGGCATAGAACAGGTAGACGTTGTACTGCGACGGGTTGTATCGCTCGGCGACGATCCGGTTGACCACACTGAAGGCCGATGACGCGACCGTGCCGCCCGAGCCACGAACCTGGAAAAATTCTCGCTCGTCGAACTCCCATGCCTTGACCGTGTGCGCGATAAACACGGGCTCGATGTGCTTATACTGTCTTTGCAGGCCCTGGATGACCCAGAAAAAAAACGTCTTGGCCAGCCGGCGGTCCTTGTCCCGCATACTCGACGATACGTCCATCGCGAAAAACACAACCGCCTTCGTCGTCGGTCGATTCCGAACGCTCAGCTGACGATAGCGCAGGTCGTCATCCGTGAACGCGGGCCCGTTCAGGTCCACCGCGCGACGCTTGATCGCCTCACGNNGATCGCCTCACGCATCGACCGGCGTCGATCCAGCCGCGAACGCGCGCCCCGTCGATTCCAGCCCTCGCGCGTCAGCTCGGCATCGTTCGCCGCGCCCACTTTTGGCTTCAGGTTCGGCAGCTTCAACTCTTCCCAGAGCCAGTCCACGATGTCGTCGATCTTGAACTCGAGAACGAGGTCGTAGCCTCCCTCACCGGTGCCGCCAGCCTCTCTCTGCCCATCGCCCTGCTTCGGCTTGGCCTTGCCCAGCTTGTCCCCGGCGCGCGCCTTTCCCTGACCTGCTCCGGCTTGCTCCTCGGGCGACCGCAATTTGAACCGAAAATGCTCCATGAAGCGCACGGGTACTTTAACGGTGCTCTCGCTGCTGCCGAGTACCTCGGCATCGGACATCAGCTCCGGCAGTTTGTCGCGGACGGCCTTGCTGACCTTCTCGTTATGCCGCAACCAGTCACGGGCACCCCTCGAAAAGAGGTCATACCAACGGCGATTACCTTCGTCGAAGCATGAAAATGTCGATGGCTGATGCATGATTCGCCTCGATAACTACTCTCGCGAGAGCAGGGTCGTCACGTAGTTCAGCGCCTCGCCGGCGCTGTGCGCGTCGTAGCCGTATTCCTTCACCAACCGCTCCTGCACGGCCGTGATCTTCTGCTCGGCGTCCTCGTCGGGCCGCGCACTCGAGGTCACCAGACGCAGCACGTCCCGGCGTTCCTCGAAGAGGTACTGGCCGATCGCCTCGTGCAGGCGCGCATGGCTCTCGAGCCTGAACTTCTCGCCCGCCTTGAAGGCGACCATCGCCTTTCGCACGACCTCCTGTCGAAACGACTGCTTGCCCGAATCGGACACCTTGATCTTCTCCTCGACCGACCGCAGGAATCTCTCATCGGCGGAACGGGACTCGCCGGTAATCGGATCGACGACCTCGCGCTTGTCCAGAGATGCCTCCACCTCGTCGAGGTACTTCTCGAGGAGCTGCTGCGCCTCGTCCTCGAATGATGCGAACAACGCACGATGCACGTCTTCCTTGACCCAGCGGTTGTAGAAATCCTTGCGCGCCAACACCAGGAAATCGATCCACTGCTTCTTGTGCTTCTCCTCCATACGCGCATCGTTCTCGATCGTGTCCTTCAACGCCAGCAGCATCTCCATGCTGGTCAGGCTGCGCGTATCGCTACGCGTGATCGCGCTAGAGATTGCGTTGATGACAAACCGCGGGCTCACGCCATAGAGCCCTTCGTCCGGGCTTTGATTCCGCAACTTTGCGACGTCCATCTGGGAGAATCCTTCGACATCCTCGCCAGCGTACAGACGCAATTTCTTCGAAAGGTCGAGACCCTCGTTGTCCGTCTCCTCCAGACGCGTCAGGATCGAAAAGACCGCGGCGAGCTTGAGCACATGGGGATCGAGATGGACCGACCGGAATGCGGGAGCGCTCGACACGAGCTTCTTGTAGATACGAGACTCGTCGCAATACGACAAGGTGTAAGGCACCTTTACGATTACCATGCGGTCGAGCAGTGCCTCATTCTCCTTTTCCTGCACGAATTTGTTGAATTCCGCGAGATTCGTATGCGCGAGTATCGTCTCGTCCATGTGAATCAGAGGGAATCGGGAGACCTTGACATTCTTTTCCTGAGTCAGCGTCAGCAGCAGGTACAGGAACTCGCGCTTCACCTTCAGTATTTCGATCATTTCGAGCACGCCACGGCTCGCGGCATACACTGCACCCGACCACGACCAGGCACGCGGGTCGCCCTCGTCGCCGATCTCCGCGACCTTCGAAAGATCGACCGAACCGACCAGGTCGGCGATGTCCGCGGTCGTCGGATCGTGCGGCGCATACGTGCCGATACCAACACGCGATGCCTCCGACAGGAAGATCCGCTCGACCGCATAGCGCATGAAGTCCCCTTCGTATTTGTCGTCGAGTATCGCCTGGCTATGGGGCGTGAGCTGCCCTTCGAGTTCGATGCCATAGGTTTCACGGAACTTGGGCCGCATGCTTGCGGGAATCAAGTTCAGCGGCGACTCATGCAGCGGCGAGCCCTGCAGCGCGTAGATCGCACCTTCCTCCGTATGGCTGTAGTCCTCCAGCGCGCGCTTGAGCAGGATCACCACCGACGACTTACCTCCGGAAGGCGGACCCAGCATCAGCAGCAGGCGTCGCCCCACGTCCGAGCCGGCGCTCGCGGCCTTGAAGTATTCGACGACACGCGCCAAGGCATCGTCGATCCCGAACAGATCTTCGGTAAAAAGTTCTGTTGGACTGGTCGAGTCGGGGTGACCCTCGCGTCGCTGATCGCGATACCAGCGAAGCATGTCGTGGATATACTGATGCGATGTGCGGGTCAGTCGATAAGGATCGGCCGGCAATATGTCCTGCAAGAACTCGGCGAACGTACCGTTCCAGCGGGACGTATGGTGGTTGGACGCAAAGCTCGAAAGATCATCAATGAACTGAGCGCTATCGGTGCTTCCGACTTCACGTTTAGACTCCGGCACAATCATCATCTCCACACTCCTTGAGTTAAAGAAGGTTACTCGTGCGATTCTTCTTTTTTTTCGACCTGTTGTTCTGTTTTTACTGCTTGAGCTCCTTTACCTGTTTCCCCCGGCAAACTCTCGTTGCGTCCGCCGGCCCGTTAAATCGTTGAAATCGAGAATCGCGATTCGCCCGGTCAAAGTCTGTGAGACGCTTCACACTCTGCAAATCGCTTTGAACATATTCCAGCCTCGCTCCGATCCAGTGCCCGCACCGGCCGACCGGGCCAGCGCAGCGGCCGGGTCGCCGGCTCCACGCGGGAAGCCCGCTCTACCCACCATAAACAGTGACTTATGTGCTCAATGCAAAGCGGCCATGGCCCGCCGCGACGGAGGACCGCCGGCTATTCAGCCGGGACGGTCGCGTTGCGACGCGACATAAGCGGCGTCTAGAGCGAGCTAAAGAATTCGATCATCGCCCGCCTCTGGGCGGGATTCGGAAGCGGACCCGAGCCGGCGCCAACGTTGTCGAGCATGTGCTCTGTTTTTCGGGTCGCCGGAATCACGCAGGTGGCCGCGGGATGCGCAAGAATGAACTTCAACAGGAACTGGCCCCAGGTGTCCGCTGCGAAATCACTCGACCAATCGGGAAGCGGCGTTCCTTTCAGATGTCGGAACAGCGCGCCGCGCGCGAACGGCCGATTGATCAGGGTCGCGATTCCCTTGTCGGCGCAGAGCGGCAGCAGCCGCGCCTCCGCGTCACGCTCTGCGATCGAGTAGTTCAGCTGCACGAAGTCGAGCTCGGTCGCTTGGATCACTTTCTCGACCTCGCCGAATGCACTCGAACGCGAGTGGGTGATGCCGATATAGCGAATCCGACCCTCGGCTTTCCAGTCGCTTAATACCGGCAGGTGGACCTTCCAGTCGCGCAGATTGTGCACCTGCATCAGGTCGATCTGATCAGCCCGGAACAGCCGCATCGAGTTCCGCATCTGGTCGATACCGCGTTCCCGTCCATCGACCCATACCTTGGTTGCCCAGAAAATGCGATCGGTCGCGCCGAGCGCCGCCGCCGCATCGCCCGCTACGGCCTCGGCATTGCCGTACATCGGTGACGAGTCGACAACCGTCGCACCGGCCTCGACGAGCGCGCCGAGTACCGCCCGGCAGGCGTCTCTCGCCTCGGGATCGTCGGCCAACTCGATATCGAAGACCCGCGAGGTGCCGAGTCCCACGACGGGGATCGATTCTCCCGATGACGGGATCGTCCGGCTCCGCATTCCAGACGCCAGCGCGGTGATGGCGGGCATCAGGCTCAGGCAGCCGGACCATGCACCGGTGCGCAGGATGTCGCGCCGCGTCGGGCGCATAAGTGATTTTGGCAACTTCATTTTTAGCACTCGCGGTCCTAACGAGCGCCGACTGTAACCCGACTTGCGGGGTATGCTGAAGCGTCGCGGGGTGTCGGCGCGTCAGGCGGTCCTGCTGCGGGCCCGATCGAAGCGGTCGACCCACTTCCGCTCAAAATGATCCACCGGAAGCGGGTAACTGAAATGAAAGCCCTGTCCAATGTCGCAGCCGATCGACAGCAGCGTCTGCATGATGTCGGCGTCCTCGACCCCCTCCGCGATGACTTCGCGATCCAGGACATGGCCTAGTTGCACGAGCGAAGCCACGAGTCGGCGATCTATCTTACTCGAGGGCATAGGAACGATCAGCGACTGACCGATCTTGACCCGATCGAACGGCAGTTTCTTCAAAGCGACGAGCCGGGAACGCCCGGTACCGAAATCGCCGATCGCAATGCGAACGCCGCGGGTCCGAAGCTCGTTGAGCTGCACGCGAGCGGTCTGCTCATCAGCGAATAGCAAGTCCTCATCGAACTCCAGCACAAGGCGGTCGGGTGGATACCCAGCCTCCTCGAGTGCATTTTCCACGGCTCCGACAAGTTCGGGATCGATCAGGTTCTTCTGTGCCAGGTTTACGGTGATCGTGAAATCGGGAATGCGATCGATCCAGTTGCGAGATTGGGCGAGCGCTGTCGTCAGGACGAACCTCAGCATCTTCCGTGCGCCCTCGCTGCTGGTGATATCCGGTATCGAATAACTCGGCGGGATCGTTCCCGCCTGTGGGCTCTGCCAGCGGATCAGCGCCTCGGCGCCGAAAAGGCGGCACGTGCGCAGGTTGATCTGCGGCTGGAAGTGCAACTCGAACTCGCCCTGCTCGATTGCGGCGTCGACATCGAACCAGGACTTGTTGATTTCTCCGTTGTCGATCAGGCTGGGCGTAAATACGCGATAGGTCTCTTGGTGCTTGCGCGCAACAGCCAGCGCAAGTTCGCACTGCCGGAGTAGCTCTTCGGCGGTAGCAGCCGGTTCCGGCAGTATCGACAAACCCATTCGCGCCTGCACTATAGCGTTGCCGGTGCCGATACGGACCGGTTCCGACGCCACCCGAGCAACCTTCTCCGCGCCGGCGACGGCATCGCCCTCGTGCACGGGATTTTCGATCAGGAATGCGAACGAGGTGCCGGTGATCTCGAATGCGCTGCCGCTGTCGCCTATCACCTTGCCGAGACGCACCGCGAACTCTTTCAGGACCTTGTCGCCGCCGAGATAGCCGAAGCGTTCGTTGATCTCCTCCATGCCGTCGAGCTGGATCAGAGCCATCGCGACCGTAGATACGCCGGGCTTGACCCGCATATTGTCGATCTCTTTCAACAGCAGGGAGAATCGAAAATATGAAACATCCGTGTCAGACATCAGGCGGTTCCTTTCACCCCGAAGAAATAATCCTTCGGATCGATATCGAAAGTCCCGGCGTCATATCCGCTGACGACCCACCGTGCCTTGGGGTCGCTGCCCGTGGCGGGCACTTTGGACAAGGCCAGCATCTGGTTGCCGCGCGTGGGTCGCTTGTTTCGGTCCAGGATCATCAACAGGTTTGGCCGCAGCCGCCGCTCGCGGTTCTGTTCGATCACGATTCCGACCTCGCCCGAATTCAATTCGACGAGGCTACCCGTCGGGAACATGCCGAGTGCCTGCACGAACTGCTCGATCGCCTCGGGCTGGAAGGCCGTGCCGGCGAGTTGATTGAGCTCGCGAACCGCATCATAGGCGCACTTCGGGCCACGGTAGGTCTTGCGGCTGATGATTGCATCGTAGCAGTCGATCACCCCCGCAATGCGTCCATACACCGGTATGTCCGTCCCTTTCAGCCCGCGCGGATAGCCCGTTCCATCGTGGCGTTCGTGATGGCAGCGGACCATGTCGATGACATCCTCGCTGAATGCGGAGGACTTCTTAATGATGTCCACGCCGTAGTCGACGTGCGTGCGGATGATGTCGTGTTCCTCTTCGGTCAGCGCGCCTTCCTTCATGCCGACCATTCGTGGGACACGTAAGTTGCCGATATCGAGCAGCAGCCCGCCCATCGCGAGATTCTCGAGGCGGTACCCTTTAAAACCAAGGTGGCGGCCGAGAAGCAGAGCCCAGATCGCGGTCGTCATCGAGTAATCGATTGTTCGCTCCTCGCGTTTCCGCAACGCGCCGTACCAGGCCAGCGCGTCGGGGTTGCGAATGATGCTCTCGATCATCGGTTGCACCGCCGCCCTGAGCACGTTGATATCGACCCGTCGGCCTTGCTTTACTCCGGCGAGAATTGCCCGCATGTGTTCGCAAGCGACGCCGAATGCCTCGGCCGCTTGCGGCGCCTCCGCCCTGGTCGAGATGCGCTGGGTGAGTCCCTCTCCGCCGACGGCATCCCGTTCGCCCTGCCGGACACGCAGCAACCTGCGCAGTCTGCCATACACGCCTCGCAGCTTGCGCGCGGAGCGCTGATCGCGACGGCGTCTGATGAATGTCTGGGTAAAAGGATCCCCGACGGATCCGGAACGCTTGTGAGCCTTGCGGATCTGCTTCTCGGGCAGGGAGCTGCGCGCGACGTCGACATAAACGTGGGAACAGAACTTTCGCAGCAGCTGCAGCTGATCTGGCTTCGAGACGACGAAGCCGCGCTCGATGAACGGCGTCTCCAGCCACGAGCGATCGAGCTGGGCGACGAACATGCCCATCTCGATGTTGGCCGCATCGACCTTGATTCGCTTCTGCAGCAACCTCGACATACCAGGACCAGCGACGCTCAGCGATGCCGACCAATCATAATGGCCGTCATTCGGCGAGATGTGGCCAGCATCACAGTTTGCGAGCCGCGGACCATGCGGATGTCGCGGACTGCGCGGCGGCGCAGGCTTTTGCGCGTCTGCGGCCCGGACCGCCGACGGGTCTCGTCAGAGGCAGACCCCGGTGCCACCGAGGCCGCAGTAACCTCCCGGGTTCTTGGCCAGATACTGCTGGTGATAGTCTTCGGCGTAGTAGAACTCCGCCCGCGGTGCCACCTCGGTCGTGATCGCGCCGCGGCCCGCGCGCACCAGGGCGTCACCATAGGCACGCTTGGTGCGCTCCGCCGCTTCTCGCTGTCCATCGTCCGCGAAATAAATGCCGGAGCGATATTGGGTGCCGATGTCGTTGCCCTGACGCATGCCTTGCGTCGGATCATGAGATTCCCAGAAGACCTTCAGCAGCTCATCGAAGGTCACGCGCTGCGGATCGAATACGACGAGCACCGCCTCCGTGTGACCCGTGCGCCCACTGCAGACCTCCTCGTACGTCGGGTTGGGAGTGAAACCGGCGGTGTAGCCCACCGCGGTGGTGAAGACACCGTCGATCTGCCAGAACTTGCGCTCCGCGCCCCAGAAACAGCCCAGTGCGAACACCGCCTGCTCGATACCGTCAGGAAACGGCGGTTTCAGCGAATGACCGTTCACATAATGAGAGTCTGGCACCGGCAGCGGGTTTGCTCGGCCGGGCAGCGCCTCTTCCGGGGAGGGCATCTTCGAACTCTTGCGCTGCAGAAACATCTAGGGGTTGTGCATAACGGTTGAAAACCGTGAGTCAGTGTAGCACCGTTCGCCTAGTGCAGACCGTCAATGCAACATCGCTTGCCCTGATCGCCCTGCTGTTGTCGCCGGCGGGCGTCGGCATGGCAGACGAGCACGGCGGCGCTGCGCAAGAACCGCGCGATAATGCGGCCGCGGGTGCAGCGAGGGCCGAATCCCCCGAACCGCCGGCGGACCTAACAGGCCCGTCGCCTGCAGACGCCGACTCACCTCCCGAATTGCCGCCGGTTCCGGACGATGACGAGGCTGCTGCGGCCGCTATCGAGGCCGCTTACCGGCGCTTCCTGCGGCTGCGCGAGGAAGACCGCGACCAGGAGGCCATGCGGGCCGCCCTGCAGGTCGCGGAGCTGACTCAGCAGCGTTACGGCCCCGACGCCATCGAACTGGCGACACCCCTGATCAACCTCGCCGTGATGCAGTCCCAGACCGGGGATCTGCCGGCGGCGGAACAGAATTATCGGGCGGCGATTCAGGTCATCGAGCGAAGGGAGGGCATGCTTTCGGCGCGCCTGATCAATCCGCTGACCGGACTCGGGCATACATATAACCGCGCAGGCATGCACGACCAGGCGATCGAGAGCTTCGAGCGGGCACTGCGGCTGAACAACATCGAACTCGGGTTCACCAACTTCGAGCAATTCGGCATCCAGGACGGCCTGACCCAGAGCTACGTCGGCATCGGCGATTTCGAGGAGGCGAATTTCTATCAGGAGACGCAGGTCGAGATTTACCAGCGGAAATTCGGCAGCGAGGACCCGGCCGTCGTGCCGGCCATGTACAAGTTGGCCGAATGGTATAGCCGGATCGGGGACCTCGAACAATCGGCGCTCACCTACCGAGGCGCGGACCGCATCCTGCGCGAGAGCGAGGGGGAAGCGAGCGAGAGTCGCACCGATGGCCTGATGGGCCTGGCACGACTGTATGAGCGTCAGGGGAACCGACCTGCAGCCGCTTCGACACTGCGCAAGGCCGTCAAGGTCGTCGAGGCCAACCCCGAGCCTAATCACTTGCGGCGAGCTCAAGTTCACGTGGCGCTCGGCGACCTGTATTCGCGCGAGGCACGGCCGAACTCTGCACGGGTCGAGTACGAAATCGCATGGGCGGACCTGTCCAGCGATGACGCGCACCTGGAAGAGCGCGACCGGGTTTTCAAACTGCCGGTCCGACTCGCCGGCGGGCCGTTCCCCGACCTCGCGAGCAGCGGTCGGGGCAGGCCGTTGCCCGAACTGCGCGAGGGCTTCGTTGTTATTCGCTACTCGGTCGACGCCGAGGGGCGCGCGCAGGACGTCACGGTCATCGAGAGCGATCCTCCCGACCTGATCGAGGAAGCGCTGCTGACGACCTACCGGCGCTCGCTGTACCGGCCGCGCTTCGTCGACGGCGTGCCGACCCCAACCGAGAACTTGTTGTCTCGGCACGAGTTTCGCTATGCCGGCGCGGCGCGCGCCGAACAGGCGGACCCGGGCGACCTGCCGCCTCCGGCCAGGGACCGCGGGCGGCTCGAGCGACCCGGCGACTGACGTGAACAGCGGGACATGAAGGCCTGGGTTTGCCCCGGCCCGGGACAGGATCTGGTCCAGGTCGAGCGCGAGCTGCCCGAGCCCGGCGAGCACGAGATTCTGATTCGGGTCGAGGCATGTGGGGTATGTCGAACCGACCTGCACGTGCGCGACGGCGAACTGCCGGACATTCCCTACCCGATCGTCCCCGGACACCAAGCCGTCGGCGCTGTCGTCGCGACGGGTGCGCGAACACGGATCAGGACCGGAGAGCGTGTTGGCGTCGCCTGGCTCGGCTGGACCTGCGGCGAGTGTTCGCACTGCCGAAACGGGCGCGAAAATCTTTGCGATGGGGCCCGTTTCCACGGTTATCACATCGATGGCGGCTATGCCGAGTACATGCTCGCCGACGCGAGGTTCTGCTTTGTGCTCGACCGCGAGCTGGCCGCGTCGACCACCGCACCTTTGCTATGCGCGGGTCTGATCGGATTCCGCACGCTGCGGCTGGCCGGTGAAGCGCATCGGATCGGCATGTACGGCTTCGGGTCGGCCGCGCACATCCTGACGCAGGTGGCGTTACACGAGGGCCGGGAAGTATATGCGTTTACGAGCCCTGGCGACCGGGAAGCGCAGCGGTTCGCCCGAGAAATCGGCGTCTCATGGGCGGGCGGCTCGGACGAGCCGGCGCCCCGGGAACTCGATGCCGCGCTGATCTTCGCGCCGGTAGGCGCTCTGGTTCCGAAAGCGCTCCGCGACGTACGGAAGGGCGGTGCCGTGGTCTGCGGCGGCATTCACATGAGCGACATCCCGTCTTTCCCCTACGCAGACCTGTGGGGAGAACGACTGATTCGCTCGGTCGCGAACCTCACGCGGCAGGACGGTCGCGACTTTATGGCGCTCGCCGCCGAGGGCTTCCTGAATCCGCAGGTGACGACCTATCCACTCGACCATGCGAACCGGGCGCTGGCCGATCTACGCAGCGGCAAGTTGACCGGCAGCGCCGTGCTGGTCGTCGACGGGCAGCAGGCCTGAGCCGAGCTTCTCCGCCGGCGCGTGAGCGAACTCGTTCAGAGCGGGTCGCCCCGATTCAGCAGCAACCGGGCCGAGATCGGCGTCATCCCCAGAAAGGTCATGAATGAGAGCCACATAGCGAGCATGCCGGCCATGAATATCGCCCCGGTGCACGTCATCGTCGCGCCGACGATCGCGAACCACGGCTGCGTCCGGAACGACACATATGCCAGGGTCAGCGCCGCTGCGACCAGCAGCGGCATGGCCAGGTAGCCCAGCAGGTGTGGCAGCACGTAATAGCGCTGGGAGGCAATCGGATCTCTGAGTTCCTGCATGATCTCGGCCGCCACGTAGGGTTCGTGCCGCAATCTGAACTCGACGATCTCGGCCGGATCCTTCACGTTCAGCGCAAACACAACCATGAACATGAACGGGAACAAGACGAGCGACAGGGCACCGCCGATTCTGAGCGTTTTCCGGGCCGTTGAATTATTCATCTCTGCTCCACAGGCAGGCGGGAAATCGAACCGTTCCGGGGACGCGGCACCCGAACGATCAGGGTCTAGTCGCGGCGAACTCGGACTTACCCTTGATAATGATTTCGTAGATCTCGCTCGATCGACCGCCCAGCGTGTCAATCAATTTCTGCGTGACGCCGGCGGTCGAGCGCTTCCAGGCATCACGCTGTTCCAACGTGAGTTCGTGCGCCCGAATCCCGAGCTCGGGATCTCGCAGATCGATTTCGTCTTGCAGGCGCGTGAGCCTTCGCGACTCGGCGATCGTCGGAAATGAATCGGTCAGGATCGCACGTTCATCATCGTCCAGTGCATCCCACCAGCTTCGATCCGCGACGATGACGGAGACGCCGAACGCATGACGGGTCCGGGTATATTCCGGAGCCTCATCCGCAATTCCGGTACGCGCATACAGGCTGATCGAATTCTCACCGGCTTCGATCAGACCGGTCTGCAGGCCCGATACGATCTCGCCGAAACCGAGCGGGATGACATCTGCTCCAATGGCCTCCGCGAACAGGCGCGCGTTCAGGCTGCTCGACACGCGAAAACGTCGGCCCGCCGCATCGGTCGGCACAATGATCGGCTCCTTCGCGTAGACCGAGTGAAAACCGATCTCATACCAGGTCAGCAGGTGGAGATTCTGCCGAGCCAGCAGGTCACGATAAATGGCGGTCAGGTAAGTGTCGTAGACATAGTCCGCCTCGGCCGCACTGTCGAACAGGAACGGCGCGTACAGCAGAGCGAGTTCTGGCACCACCGTCGAGGTGACCTGAGCCGACAGATTCGCGAACTGAATTCGACCCCGCCGCAGGCCGGACAACAGCTGCTCCTCCGAACCGAGCTGCCCGTAAATCAGCGGGCGCAGTTCGAGGCGCCCCTGCGAGGACGTTTCGGCCTGCTCCTTGAAAGACAGCCACACTGCCTCGCCGGGCGTATCCGGCACGGTCGTCCCACCGAGGTTGACGACCCTCACGCCGGGCGCGCCTACCTCATCGCGAGATCGCCCTCCGTCTCCGCCACAACCCGCAATCACCAGCGCGGCGCCCAGAAACGACACGAATGCGGCGCCGTACCAGCGGTGCCCGGTTCTCATTCGGTTAGAGTTGCCCACGAATTGACAGTATAGTGGATGCGAACCGTCCAACGGCGCCGCACGGTGGGAACCTTCGGCGGTTCTATCGCTCGAATCAGTCAGATGAATATCCCTGCCGCGATCCAAATCCCCGTTCGCGCCGTTCAGAACCCCTGTCGGTTTGCAATGGCGTGCCTGGCAATGCTTGCGTGGAGCGCCGGCAGTTTGGGCAGCACGCCGGATTTCGAGGCCTTCGACGAGCTGCTGTTACAGAACGTACGCAACGGGTTCGTCAACTACGACGGGCTCGCCGACGACGATCGCTTCAACAGCTTTGTGGAGCAGATCGGCGTCGCCTCGCCATCGATTCTCGAGGGTCCGGACGGCGGCCTCGCCTACTACATTAACGCCTACAACGCGCTCGCGATCCAGGGCATCCTGAACGGCGGATCGCCGGAGCGCACACGAGGCCGCCGGAAATTTTTCAAGCGCCAGACGTATCAGGTGATGGGAAAGTCGATCAGTCTCGAGACGCTGGAGCACGAGCGCATCATTCCACTGGGCGACCCGCGGATTCATTTTGCGCTCGTGTGTGCGTCGATGTCCTGTCCGCGCCTTTCGCATCGCGCCTACACGCCGGAAAGCGTCAACGTGCAGCTTCACGATGCGGCGCGCCGGTTCATTAATGACCCGACGCGGAACCGTTTCGACCTGGAGCGTCGAATAGCTTTCATATCGATGATTTTCGACTGGTATGCAGACGACTTCGCCACGGCCGGAGGATCGGTGCAACGCTACCTCGCGAGATTCGTCGAGGACGCCGAAGTTCAGGATGCCCTGCGCACCGAAGAATTCGAGCTTCGCTACGTCGATTACGACTGGGGCCTGAATGGCTACTACAGCCGTGCAGGCAGATAGTTACAGCGAGCCATATCGAGGAACAGCCATATGCTCATCAAGCGTCCTGCAGACATCAGACCGTCGGAGATCACACCGCAGCGCTGCTTCTTCGATCGCCGCAGCTTCATCCGCACCGCGTCGCTGGCGAGCTCGGGCCTGCTGCTGGGGTCCGGGTGTTCGGATGCGGAGGAGCCGGTCGCCGCGGCGATTCGCGAAGCCGATACCGATCTCGTACCGAATTCCCTGGAGGACATCACGCGTTACAATAACTTCTACGAGTTCGGTCTCGACAAGAGCGATCCTGCCAAATACTCGAAGGACTTCAAGCCGAAGCCATGGAGCGTAGCGGTCGACGGCGAGGCGGACGTGACCGGCACGTTCGACTACGATGACATCATCGGGCCGCTCACGATAGAGGAGCGCGTCTACCGATTCCGCTGCGTGGAGGCCTGGTCCATGGTCGTGCCGTGGAACGGTTTCCCGCTAGGCGACCTGCTGAAGCGATTCAAGCCAAATTCGAAGGCCAAATACGTCGCGTTCGAGACCGTCTTCCGGCCATCGGAAATGCCCGGCCAGCGCCGCGGCGTGCTCGACTTTCCGTATGTTGAGGGGCTGACGATCGAGGAGGCCATGCACCCGCTTACGCTGATGGTCACCGGTGTCTATGGAATCGACCTTCCCAATCAGAACGGCGCACCGCTGCGGCTGATCGTACCGTGGAAATACGGTTTCAAAAGCATCAAGTCAATCGTACGGATCAGCTTCACTGAACAACAGCCGCCGACGACGTGGTCGCTGGCCACACCGTCGGAATACGGCTTCTACGCCAACGTCAACCCAGAAGTCGATCACCCGCGTTGGAGCCAGGCGACAGAGCGTGTCATCGGCAGCGGTCTGTTCGCGAAGCGGCAAGAAACATTGATGTTCAACGGCTATGGTGAGCAGGTCGCGCACCTGTATTCGGGACTCGACCTGCGGCGTTTTTTCTGAGGGCTGCTCCACATGGTCAGCCTGCGATCGATAAACCGGTACTGGAAGCCGCTCGTATTCGCCGTATGCCTGCTGCCCCTGTCGATCTTGCTGCTGCGCGTTTTCGAGGTCGGCCCGCTCCGTCTCGGGCCAAACCCGATCGAGGAAATCCAGGACGAACTCGGAATCTGGGCTATCCGTTTCATCATGCTGACCCTCACCGTCACGCCGCTGCGTTACATGATCGGGCAGGCATGGCCGCTCCAGTTCCGGCGAATGCTCGGATTGTTCGCCTTCACCTACGCATCGCTGCATTTTCTTAATTACCTGGTGCTCGACCACCGATTCGATTTCGCGTCGATTGTCGAGGACGTAACCGAGCGCACGTTTATCACGATTGGTTTCACCGCACTGGTCGCGATGGTGCCGTTGGCGATCACGTCCACCAACGGCTGGCGACGCAAGCTGGGCCCGAACTGGGTCACGCTGCACAAGCTGGTTTACGGCATCGCCGCGGCGGCTTGCTGGCATTTCTTCTCGTCGGTCAAGAAAGACCTGACCGAGCCGCTGATTTACGTCGCAATACTGGCCGTGTTACTCGGCATCCGCGCCGTGCGTGAAGCCTCCGGGACAGCCCGCACCGCTTCCTGAGCCGGCGGTGGCAACAGTTCGCGAATTCGCGTGGGGAAGCAGCGATTACCGGGATTTTTGCCGCCTGCGCCAGCACCACCTGCGCGCGCCGCTCGGGCTCGACCTTCGCGATGAGGGCCTCGACGTCGAGCGGACACAGTTGCTGTTCGGACTATACGACGAGGACAGGCTGATCGGGGGCGCAATTGTCGTGCCCCTTGGCGATCGCCACGCGCAGCTGCGCCAGATGCTCGTGGTGCCGGATGCCCGCGGCCGCGGACTAGGCCGGCTGTTGATCGAGCATATCGAAGCGGTGCTGCGGGAGCGTCCGGTGCGACTGCTGCATATGAACGCACGACTCGAGGCCGTTGGCTTCTACGAACGGTGCGGATACGGCTGCATCGGCGACGAGTTCATCCATATCACCATCCCGCACGTCCGCATGGAAAAGCTGCTCTGATGCGTCGCGCGGGCAACCCGTGGGCGGACAGCACCGAGCGCTCTGCTATACTGCGTGGCGACCAAACAACACGAACTGCTGGTGCGCCGAGCGAAGGAAGCAATGAACACGGACGACTACCTGGAACTGATGCGATTCCCTGCAGAATGGAAGGAATGGGACCTGGTTCCCGACGAGGAGTATATCTCCGATCACATTTTTCATCTGAAGCCGGGCATGGAACACACGCCCGAGCACGCCCGCCACGAAGCATTTCACTACTGGCTAGCGCGCGAACCCTCCACCGAGCGACTCGAGAAGCTGGCGCGTCTGTCGGTCCTCGACCCGGATACCGAGATGGGAGAATCGATCCGCGCGGAGATTCTCAAGCTGCCGAACTGCGACGATGCGCTGCGCGAACTGATCGCGGAGATCTCTGACGACTGACCCCGACGTCGGGCCGCTGCCGTGCCGGACGCACCNNGGGCCGCTGCCGTGCCGGACCCACCGCTACAGGTTATACCCCGTCTCGTCGTGCAGGACGATGTCGAGACCCTCGGTCTCTTCATCCGAAGACACGCGAAGCCCGGTAACCACGTCGGCGAACTTCAGAATCAGCCAGGTCGCCGCCGCGCACCAGACCAGCGTCGCTGCCGCTCCCAGCGCCTGGACACCGAGCTGGCCGACGACCGTGGTGCCCTCCGCCAGGCCCAGTCCGCTGAACGCCCCGAGATTGCCGGACGCGAAGACCGCTGTCAGCAGCAGACCGATGATCCCGCCGACGCCATGCACCGGAAACACGTCGAGCGAATCGTCGATCTTGAATCTCTGTTTGACGGCCTGCGTGGCAGAGAAACAGACGAGACCGGCGACGAAGCCGATAATCAGAGCGCCACCCGGCCCGACGTAACCCGAGGCCGGCGTAATCGTCCCGAGGCCCGCAACCATGCCGGTGACGATGCCGAGTACGCTTGGCTTGCCGAAGCGGACCCATTCGCGCAGCATCCAGCCCAGTGAAGCGGCCGACGCGCCGATATGCGTGACGAGCATGGCCATTCCGGCCGCGCCGTCGGCCGCCAGCGCGCTGCCCGCATTGAAGCCGAACCAGCCGACCCACAGCATGCAGGCGCCCATGACCGTCATCGGCAGATTGTGGGGCGGCATCGGCGTGGTCGGAAAGCCCTTGCGACTGCCCATGACCAGCGCAGCGACCAGGGCCGCTACCCCGGCGTTGAGGTGCACCACGGCGCCGCCGGCGAAATCCATGAAGCCGAGGCGGGCGAGCCAGCCGCCACCCCAGACCCAGTGGGCCACCGGGATGTAAACGATCAGCAGCCACAACATCGAGAACAGCAGCATCGAGCTAAAGCGCATCCGCTCGGCGAAGCCGCCGACGACCAGCGCAGGCGTGATGATCGCAAAAGTCAGCTGGAACATCAGGAAAACTGTCTCCGGCATCGTCCCGGACAGCGAGCCGGCTGTGACGCCGTTGAGGAAAGTCTTGCCGAAGCCGCCAACGAATCCGTTCACGGCGCCCCCATCGGTGGAGAAAAGGCTGTAGCCCACGAGCACCCACACGATCGATGCGGAACACGCGATCGCGAAACACTGCATCAGCAGCGACAAGACGTTTCGGGCACGAACCAGGCCAGCGTAAAACAATGCGAGGCCGGGCAGCGTCATAAACAACACCAATGCCGTGGAAGTGAGCATCCAGGCGGTATCGCCGGAATTCAGTTCATCGGCGAGCACCAAGCCAGGAACACACGGCAGTGCCACGAACAACAGGATTGCTATGAGCTTTAGCCGCAACATTTGTAGTCCCCCCGGTTGTTTGCTCGACCGACCCCACCACGACAGATACGGGCGGCGGTCGCTCCTCATACTCTTCGTGGCCGCGCGTAAACCACGTGCCATTACAGCGCGTTGTCTCCGGTCTCGCTGGTACGGATCCGAATCGCCTGCTCCAGATTCGTCACGAAAATCTTGCCGTCTCCGACTTTGCCCGTCTTGGCGGCACCAGTGATGGCCTCGATGACCCGATCGACCTGGTCGTCGGCGACCGCGACCTCGACTTTGGATTTCGGCAGGAAGTCCACCACGTACTCCGCGCCGCGATAGAACTCCGTGTGTCCGCGCTGACGACCGAAACCCTTGACCTCGGTGACTGTCATGCCGTGCACGCCTTCTTCGTTCAGCGCATTGCGGACGTCATCAAGGCGGAATGGTTTGATAATGGCCGTGATCAGTTTCATCGACGCGCCCCCCGTCATTCGTTGCTTCTGGGTCCTGACCGGGCTGCCATTTTACACGAATGGAGCGGC
>JABAOE010001263.1_pt5 | contig 39016 bp, 35 predicted proteins | sample 7062141 | NCBI WGS metagenome assembly JABAOE01 (sample SAMN14538627, study PRJNA623070) | marine sediment metagenome | biome: marine biome [ENVO:00000428]; feature: marine pelagic biome [ENVO:01000023]; material: deep marine sediment [ENVO:00002113] | place: India: Gulf of Khambhat ...
ACCCTGATCGGCCAGAACGTCAACTCCTATGGCACCAAGGAAGAGGGCGAGCTCTCCTTTGCCGAACTGCTTGCCCGGGTCAATGATATCGCGGGGATCGAACGTATTCGATTCACCACGTCGCATCCGAAAGATCTCTCCGACGAACTGATTGACTGTTTCGGCCGGCTGGATAAGCTCTGCAAACACCTGCATCTCCCTGTCCAGTGTGGGTCCAACAATATACTTAAAGCCATGAATCGCGGTTATACCCGTGAGCGCTACCTGGAAATCGTTGAGCGCCTCAAGCAGGTCTGTCCCGATATCCGTCTGACGACTGACATTATCGTCGGCTTCCCCGGGGAGACCGCAGAAGATTTTGCCGCGACCATGTCCTTGCTGGCAGAGGTGCGCTACGCCGAGATCTATTCATTTATTTACTCGCCCCGGCGCGGGACCGTGGCCGCCGATCTTGAAGACACGACTGCCGCAGAGGTCAAGCAGGAGCAGTTTGAGCGGATGCTGGCCATGCAACAGGAGGTGAGTCAGCAGATATGGGACGCCGACGTTGGCACCGTCCAGGAAGTCCTTGTCGAGGGCGAAAGCAAAATGGGAGAAGGGCAGATTTTCGGCCGTTCGACCTGGAACAGGATCGTCAACTTCACGGGACCGGCAGAGCTGGCGGGCCAACTGGTCCAGGTGCGGATCACAAAGGCCTATCGCAATTCACTCCTGGGGGAATTGTACGAACAAGACAAAGGACGATAAGCACATGCATGAGCAAGACTTCCAGCTTTTCAAGCAGCTCGTCGGGACGCCGAGCCCGTCTGGCTACGAACAACCCTGTCAAAACGTTTACCGGGATCACCTGTCGTCCATTTGTGATCTTGATAACGATGTCATGGGTAATGTCATCGCTCACCTGCAGGGCAGCACGGCAGGTGCCCCAAAAGTCATGCTGGCCGCTCATGCCGATGAAATCGGTTTTATGGTCAAGGCGTTTGACGAGAGCGGCGCAATTTACTTCGATACGATCGGTGGTGTGGACCCCCACCTGACGCCTGGCAAGCGAGTTACTATACATACCAAACACGGACCTGTACTGGGCGTCTTTGGCAAGAAGCCGATTCATTTGATGGATGCAAAGGAGCGGGATGCACTTGTCAAGTTCAAGGAGCAGTTCATCGACGTCGGCTGCACCTGCCTCGACGATGTAAAGGCTTTGGTTGCCATTGGTGACCCGATTACTTTCTGTGAGCCGGTTGACCGCTTGCATGGCAACATGGTGACTGCCAACGGGTTTGACGACAAGGTCGGCGTGTATGTGGTCGCGCAGGTTCTGACGCAGATGGCTAAGGCAGGTCACTGCCCTGTTGATCTTTACGGGGTATCCACGGTTCAGGAGGAGTTGGGCTTAAGGGGGGCGGCGACCGCAACCTATAAAATCAACCCCGATGTGGGAATTGCCATCGATGTGGGTTTCGCTACGGATGTTCCAGGTGTCGACAAGCGGGAATTCGGTGATTTCAAATTGGGCGGCGGCCCTATCATCCCGAAGGGTGCCAATATTAATCCCGTTCTGTTCGGGCTGATCGAAAAGGCGGCAGCGGAGGAGAATATCCCGATCCAGGTGAAATCCGAGCCCAGGGCAACCGGAACCGATGCCAACAGGATCCAGTTGTCGAAAGCCGGAGTTGCTACGGCCTTGATCAAGGTGCCGTTGCGTCATATGCACAGCCCGGCAGAAATCGTTTCGCTTGATGATGTTGATCATGTCGTCAAATTGATTGTCGCGGTGTTGCAGCGTATTGACGGCGATATGAGCTTTATTCCGGAATAAATGCGAATTTTACACGCGTAGAACCGGTAAATATTTTATGTGTGTCAAACGACAAAAAACGCTTGACAAGACAACACCTTTTGCATATCTTTCGAGTTTCTGTGAGCCCCGTAAACTTACAGATTCGATATAGAGAGGAAAGCAATGAGCACTCAAGTTGCGAAAAAAGATGAACTCCAGAAAGACTGGTATGTTGTTGATCTGGAAGACAAGGTCCTTGGCCGTGCGGCAACTGAAATCGCCCGTGTCCTGCGTGGCAAGCACAAGGCTATTTTCACGCCGAGCGTTGATACCGGAGATTTCGTCATTGTTCTCAATGCGGAAAAAGTCCGTCTGACAGGCAACAAGCTGGCTCAGAAAAAGTATTACCGCCACAGCGGCTATACCGGTGGCCTGACGACCATCACCGCCGACAAGATGCTTGAAAAAGCTCCCGAGGAGCTGATCAAGAAAGCTGTCAGGGGGATGTTGCCAAAGAACAAGCTTGGCCGCCAGATGTACAGAAAACTTAAAGTCTATTGCGGTGCCGATCATCCGCATCAGGCACAGCAGCCCAAAGAACTTCAGGTTTAAGGGAATTCAGGAGATAATTTACGATGGCCGAACAGAAATTTTACGCCACCGGGAGAAGGAAGACCTCTGTTGCCCGCGTCTGGATGAAGCCCGGCACAGGTGAAATTATTATTAACAAGCGTCCGATCGATGAATACTTCGGTCGTCCGACTTCGAAGATGGTTGTGCGCCAGCCTCTTGAGTTGACTGATAACAGCGGCAAGTTCGATATCAGCATCAACGTCTGCGGTGGTGGCCCTTCCGGCCAGGCCGGTGCCATCAAGCATGGTATTACCAAGGCTCTGCTCGAGGTGGATCCGGAATTGCGCGCTTCTCTGAAGAAGGCCGGTTTCATTACCCGTGATAGTCGTATCAAGGAGCGTAAGAAGTACGGTCGGCGCGCTGCCCGCCGCAGCTTCCAGTTCTCCAAGCGTTAATAGCTTACGACCTTCTGGTCGTCATGATATTTGCTGGAAAAGGGAAACCTGCGGGTTTCCCTTTTTCCGTTTTAAGGAGCATAGATATGCATCGGATCGCAGTTGTAGGTGCCAGTGGATATACCGGTGTTGAATTATTGAGGTTATTGTCGCGCCATCCTGACGTGCAGCTGGTCTGCGTGACGTCGCGCCAATATGCCGGTCAGAAGGTGACGGATGTGTTCCCGTCGCTGCAGGGGAATCTCGAACTTACCTTCACGGATGTTGACCCGGAAGTATTGGCGCAGCAGGCCGACCTGGTATTCACTGCCGTCCCTCATCAAACCGCCATGGGCATGATCCCGCAGTTGCTCGACGCCGGTTGCAGGGTCGTTGATCTGTCGGCTGATTTTCGTATTAAGGATGTTTCGGTTTACGAAGACTGGTACCAACCCCATACGGCTGCCGAATTGCTAGCTGAGGCGGTTTATGGCCTTCCTGAACTGTATCGCGATCAGGTCCCTGCTGCGCGTCTTGTGGCGAACCCGGGGTGTTACCCGACCAGTATCGCTTTAGCCCTGGCTCCACTCTTGGAACAGGAATTGATAGATCCGACAACGATTATCGTTGACAGTAAGTCTGGAACCAGCGGTGCCGGACGTGCCGCCAAGGTAGATACGCTGTACTGTGAAGTCAATGAGGGCTTCAAGGCCTATGGCCTGCCCAGACACAGGCATACCCCGGAAATCGAACAGACCCTCACTGCGTTGGCGAACGGGGCTGTCACAATCAGCTTTACTCCGCATCTCCTGCCAGTAAACAGGGGGATTCTGAGTACATGTTATGCCAGCACCAGGAGGGCGACCACACTGGATACTGTGCATGAAGTTTACGTTACCAGGTATGCAAATGAGCCTTTTGTCAGGGTTCTGCCCAAGGGGGCATTACCAAACCTCGCCCAGGTTAAAGGCAGCAATTTCTGTGACATCGGCCTTGTCGTAGACGATCGTACCGGCAGGGTGGTTGTCGTGTCGACCATTGATAATCTGGTAAAAGGTGCTGCGGGTCAGGCTGTGCAGAATATGAACCTGATGCTTGGCTTTAAGGAGAACGCCGGGCTGCAGATGCCGCCAATTTTCCCTTAACATTTTGCATAGTTCCTGCTATTGTTTGAATGTTCCAGGAGGTTGAATTGGCCTGCGCTTCTGAAAATAAACATCATTGCACCTGCACTTATCTCTCCTGTGATAAAAGAGGCAACTGTTGTCAGTGTGTTGCCTATCACAAGGACCGCGGAGAGATTCCGGGCTGCCTCTTTTCTGAAGAGGCAGAGCGCTCCTATGATCGTTCACTTGCCAACCTGGTGCGTGACCGCGGGATGTTCTGATAAATTATAATCACATTGAAAAGGCCACCTGGTAACCAGGTGGCCTTTTTTGATTCTGTTCTGCGCTGTCATCACTTCACACCTGGTTACTCCGGTCCCGGAGCCGGGCCCTCCCAGGCGACACAGCAGTTGCCGCCATCCTTCTTGGCTGCGTAAAGAGAGCGGTCCGCAAGATTGAGCAGTTCATAGATGTTCTTGCTGTCAGCGGGGAATTCAGTTGCACCGAAGGATACTGTCAGCTTGAAGCTTTGGTCCAGGTTGATGTGCTTGGAGTAATCCTCGTCTGCAATGTACTTGCGCAGCTTTTCGGCTGCGGCCAGTGCCCCTTTTTTGCTGGTCTTGGGGAACAGGATGATGAACTGGTCATTGCCAAACCGACTGACCAGGTCTATCCCGCGCGTGCTTTTCAGCAGCGTCTGCCCGACCTGGCGCAACAGGGCATCTGAGTGGATGCTGCCCAATGTGCTCTTGTGTTTTTTGAAGTCATCAATATCACACATGACGATGGAGAAACTTGAACTGAAGCGTCTGGCCTGGGCCACTTCACGCTTCAGGATGTCCTGGAAATGTCGTCGATTGGCCAGTCCTGTCAACTCGTCGGTGTTGCTGAGTTCGCGGCTTCGTTCAACGAGTTGGGCGTTGTCGAGGGCTATTGCCGTCTGGTTGGCGATAGCCTGGATCAACTTCTGTTCGGAAACGGAAAAGGCATCATTCTCACGTTTGTGCAGATTGATGATGCCGAGCAGGCGCCCTTTGACTACCAACGGCACAGAAACCATTGAACCGCGCGTAGCGACCTGACCATGATAGCTGAGATTGCGGTCATCTTCGTCAAGGTTCTTCACATAGATCATGCGCTGGGTTTTGGCCGCCTCACCAGTGATCCCCTGGTTGAATGTGAAGCGAACATTGCTTAAGGCATCGGTGTCTATCCCCGAGGCGCGTTCTATCTCGAGCACGCTTTCGCCAGCAGAGTGTGTGAGTATGACGATGTGGTCACAGGCCAGTATTTCATTGAGGACCTGAAGTATCCGGTCGAAAAGGGACCCCAGATCAATCGAAGCCGTCATGGCTTGATTGAGCTGATAGAGAGCAGAGGTCTCACGTTGAATGACACTGAGTTCCTCGTTGAGCTTCTCCCGCTCCCGCTCCTTTTTATCCAGAACCAGCTTGTTTTTCAGCTCTTCCTGGGCAAGTGCTGAAGCAATATCCTTGTCTGCGCGCTGTTGGTAGGTGTTCTCCAGTTCACCGGCCATCTGGTTGAATGACTTGGCGATTTGTCCCAGTTCGTCATTTGAGATATCGACGATGCGATACTTCAGATTGCCACGGCTTAAGGCTTCTGTCGCGTTGCATAATTCTTTGGCCGGTAGGGTGATCTTGCTGATCTGACGGAAATAGAGGAAGGAGCCGACCAGGATAACGGCGAACATGATCATGACCATTTGCATGATCGTCGTTCTCTGTATTTCCGTTTTTTCAGCCAGGGAGGCCTCGATGGAGAGCAACACCATGTCACTGCTTCCCAGAGGTATGATCGAAAATAGGTGGCGTTCCTGACCTTTGTTGGTTGCGTGATCGATGAACAGGGGCTGTCCGGTGCCTAACTCGGTGATCTGTGCCGGTGTCAGCTTCGCTTCGGTAATATCGCTGCTGCTGCGTGCCATCATTTTGCCGTCGAGGGTCAACAGGGACGCTTCTACGTGCAGTGTGTTTGCCAGGCTGCGCAGAAAGGAATCGCCAATAGCTGTTTGCAACAGGAGAATTTGGGAGATCTCACCGTGCTTGTGCAATGGTGCCGCAACCATCAGTACAGGGGTGCCGCCAAATTCGTTGCTGTAGCGGAACCGTTCACGGTTGCTGCGTCGAACCTGGTCGAAAAGAGCGACGAGGCTTTCTTGCTGAATAATCCCGCGGATGTCAGCAGGGTAAAATGCGGTTGAGATACTGTTCTTTTCGAGGGTATTAAAAAGGCGGTCCTGGAGGATGCCGATATCCGAGTCGTTACTGTAGCGTTCGGAGAGTGACTGGAACTGCTGCATAATGACCGCGTAGGTCTGCAGGATGTCCTCCTGTTTTTTGAATTCGCGGAACATGACCTCCTGCGCAGCCATGAGCCGTTGGTCTGTGCTGTTCTGGAAGGATATGTCAGCGAGATGAAATGCGCCCAAGATCCCTGATGCACTAAGTGCGACTATCAGCAAGATGAAGGGCAGAACAACCTTGTTACGCAGGGAGCGAAAGCGCTGAGGAGTCTGTTGGGTTGGCTTCGAGTCAGCTTCTTTCATGGGATGTTTGTTTTATTGTGGGAGGCGACCCTCGTTGCAAAGGTCAATAAATGCGCTAGCCACTTGCGGGTCGAATTGTGTACCGGAATGATCCTTGATTTCCTGAATGGCAATTTCATGAGACAACGCCTTACGATAAGGACGATCTGAAGTCATGGCATCATATGTGTCGCAAACTGCCAGGATTTTACCTTCGATACGCCATTCCTCACCTGTGAGGCCATTCGGATACCCTTTGCCATCGAAACGTTCATGGTGCTGTTCGATGATTTCCCGCACCGTGCCCAGAAAATGAATCGGTTCAAGTATACGCACACCGATTGAGGGATGCAACTTGAGAACTTCGATGTCGGCAGGTGTCAGCTTCTCCTTCTTATGCAGGAGACCGACATCGATGCCAATCTTGCCAATGTCGTGCAGGACTGCGGCCTGTTCAAGCTGCTTGAGGTCGTCACCTTCAATGCCCATCTTCTTGGCAAGGGCGACGCTGAATTTCGTCACGCGTTCAGAGTGACCACGGGTGTAGGCATCGCTTGCTTCGATTGCTGAAACCAGGGCCTGGACGGTGTTGAGGTATGTGTTCTCCTGCTCTTCGTAAAGCCGTGCATTGCGAATGGCAATGCTGGCCTGGGCGGCGATCGTCGTCAGGAGTTCCAGGTCAGATACGTTGAACGCACTGCCGTCGGCCGGGTTGGCGATGGTAATGGTGCCGATGACCTTGTCCTTATCGGTCAGGGGAGCGCAAATTACGGACTCGCGGATGTAGCCCAAGCGGCTCATCTTGCTGTATTCGCGTTCCTTGTCGACATCTTCAACCAGTTTTGGCAGGTTGTTGTTGATAACCCAGAAAGAAACGCCTCCAGGCTTGAGGGGGATTTCAATGGAGCGGTCAAAATCCTCAGTGATGCCGGCAGCCCCGCCAACGATCAGGTTGCCGGTTTTGTCGTTTTTCATCAGGATGTAGCCGACCTGTGCTCTCATCGTTTCCATGCTCTTCTGGCTGAGCAGGTTGAGAAGCTTTGTCAGGTCCATGGTGGCGTTGACCGCCAGCCCCATTTTGTAGAGCGCTTGCAGGCGATCCACCGCCTGGGTAAGGCCGATGTTCTTTTCTTCCAGTTCGCTGGCAAGGTCTGCAATCTTGTAGTTGGCTTCCTCGATTTCTTCGATGCGTTCCTCGAGGTTGATATTCAGATATTCGATCTCCTTGAGGCGATCCTCAAGGGTCATGTTCATGGCGTGGAGTTCTTCGCTGTGGGCCAGTTTCTCCTGGTTGATGGCAAGTTCACGTTCATTCTTGATCGTCGTGTCCATCAATTCACGGAGCCGTTGCACCATGTAGTTGAACTTNNAGCTGCTGACCGACGTGTGAGCCCCTTCGAACTCTCCCTGTTCGACCAGGTCCATGGCCGTAACCAGTTTACGAATCGGCGCGTCGACATAAACAAGCAGGAAGGCGGTAATTGTCAGAACAAGGATGACCAGCATGACACCCGAAGCGATCATCGTCGCAGTCCGGCCGCTGTTCTGCATGTTGGCGATAGCATCCAGGGAAACTTGCAGATTCAGAACGCCGAGTACTTTAAGGTTCTCATCGTGACATGAATAACAGACCGGCTGATTATAGATTGGCACAATGGAATTGAAATTATCAGCATCAGAGTTGGATGTTGTGAAGTTGAAATTACCGGTCCTGTAGGCCATCAACTCCGAGGTGGTGACCAAATCACCTATCTCCTGCTGGTCAGCCGACATGAGGATGCGGCCTGCCTCATCGAAGATCCTGACGTTGTTGATAGCTGGCTCGGTATTGATCTTGCCGAGGATGTGGGCGACACGGTCATTCTTGCCGTTTGCCATGTCGGTGATAATACTGCTGCGGATTGTCTCGGCCAGCACGCGTCCATGCTCCGTTGCCAGTTTGCTGAGCATGGCCTTCTGGGTTTGCAGGTTATACCAGGTCGTCAGGCCGATAGCGACCATCAGGATGATACAACACAAGCCGAGAAATTTTATCTTGAGTGAATTCATGGGTGAATATTAAGTCCGTACAATAAAAAAACCTTTAAAATCACGTCAAATGGCTACGTATGCGGCTATTTGACGTGATGACAAACCCGTAACTATCGTTCATGTCCTGTATCTAAACGTCTGAACTTGACACTCTCGATACATCTCTATACGATTATTTGCTTGTGCAAGTGCCTTGATTCCCCGTTAGAAAGGCACCATGATTAATTGTCACAGTAAACAACTGTTCATATGTGCAATATGCACACCAAAATTCACAATTCGGACGCAGCCCAAAATCATGTTACCAAAATCATTGCTAGTTATTCTCGGCATCGTGCTTGTGGTTGAAGGTATCCCTTGGTTTTTATCGCCACGTAACACCAAGCGCATGCTGAGCGAGTTGTTCCAGATGAAGGAGCATAATCTGCGCCTTCTCGGCCTGTTCTTTATGCTCGCAGGCCTCATGTTTGTCTACCTCGGCAAGAATTGAGCATATTATATGAATAATAAAGTCAGAACAAGTGGATACTCCAGATGTTTTTGAGTGATTTTGATTTTGATTTGCCACAGGAATTGATTGCCCAGCAACCTCTTGATCAACGTTCTGCATCCCGGCTCCTTCATCTGCATCGCGTCAATCAAACGGTTGAGCATGCGCTGTTCGCCAACCTGCCTGAGCTGCTGACGGAAGGGGACGTGTTGGTTCGCAACGAAACCAGGGTTTTGCCTGCCAGGCTACTGGGCCGCAAGCCCAGCGGCGGGCAGGTTGAGATTCTTCTGGTCAGGCAACTGGAGTCCGCCGAGAATGTCTGGCGCTGTATAACACGCAGTTCAAAGGGGCTGCGTATCGGTGCGCACCTTGATTTTGCATGCGGGATTTCTGCCGAAGTCGTTGACGTGCTTGATGAAGGACAGCGCTTGGTGAAGTTTACTTGTGAAGGTGATTTCTTGACTGCCTTGGAGCAGGCAGGACACATGCCCTTGCCTCCATATATCCGCCGCGAAGACCAGGAAAAGGATAAATCCCGCTATCAGACAGTCTTTGCCAACAACCCGGGTGCTATAGCGGCGCCGACGGCAGGGCTGCATTTTACAGAGGAAACTTTTAAGGAACTGGCCGCACGCCACATCGATGTCTGCGGCGTGACTCTGCACGTCGGGCCGGGAACTTTTCTGCCTGTGCGTACCGAGAACCTCAATGAGCACCGCATGCACGCAGAGGTCTACGATATTCCGGCAGAAACGGCAGATGCTGTGAACAGGGCCAAATCAGAGGGCCGCCGCGTCATTGCCCTGGGTACGACCGTGACAAGAACTCTCGAACATGCTGTTGACGAGCAGGGGCGACTGTGCTCCGGTCAGGGTGAAACGGCATTGTTTATCAAGCCTGGATTCAATTTCCGTATGGTTGATGCACTGATTACTAATTTTCATTTACCCAAATCGACTTTACTGGTATTGGTTGCAGCGTTTGCCGGCCGAGATTTCATCCTCGATGCCTACAGGCAAGCGGTAGCGCACGGTTATCGCTTTTTCAGCTATGGCGATTGCATGTTGATAGAATAGGAACGCGTGGCGCAAGCAGGTGTGCGTGCAATGCATACTGGAAAATTGAGCAATAAGATTAGACAGCAATCAGATGACACAAAATAAACCGCTAAAATTCGATCTGCACAAAGTGTGTCAAGATACAAAAGCACGTCGCGCAACGATACACACCCGCCGTGGGCTGATTGAAACCCCCGCCTTCATGCCGGTAGGTACACAGGGCACGGTCAAGGGGATGCTGCCCGAGCAACTCAAGGAGATCGGCGCCCAGATCATCCTCGGCAATACCTACCATCTTTACCTGCGCCCCGGTCATGAGCGCATGGCCAGGATGGGTGGTTTGCACAAGTTCATGAGCTGGGACCGGCCGATCCTGACTGACAGCGGCGGCTTTCAGGTTTTCAGCCTTGGCGATCTTCGCAAGATCGATGAAGAAGGCGTCCGCTTCCAATCACACATCGATGGCAGCGCCCACGCCTTGACGCCAGAGCTGTCGATTGCCATCCAGGAAGCCCTCGGTGCCGACATCATGATGGTCTTTGATGAGTGTATACCGCATCCAGCCAGTCGCGAATATGTCGCGGATTCGACGGCACGTTCATCCCGTTGGGCTGCCCGCAGCAAGGCCGCCCGAACCGATGACAGCGCGGCGTTGTTCGGGATTGTCCAGGGAGGCATGGAAAAGGACCTGCGCCGGCAAAGCGTCGAGGAACTTTTGCAGATTGGTTTTGACGGCTATGCTCTCGGCGGGCTTTCGGTGGGAGAATCTGCCGATGTGATGTACCAGGTCATGGAATGGTCACTGCCTTTGCTGCCGGAAGATCAGCCCCGTTATGTCATGGGTGTCGGGACACCGGAGAACCTGGTTGAGGCGGTCGCACGTGGTGCCGATATGTTTGATTGCGTGATGCCGACGCGCAATGCGCGCAATGGGGTGCTTTTTACAAGTTTCGGTAAAATCAGCATCAAACAGGCCCGTTTTATAGAGGATGAATTGCCGATAGACAGCGCGTGCTCATGTTATGTTTGCCGCAACTACAGCCGGGCATATTTGCGCCATCTTTATCAAAGTAACGAAATCCTCGCATCGGTATTGAATACTACCCACAACTTGTATTACTATCTGCACCTCATGCAGGGCATGAGAGAAGCGATCGAGGCGGGCAGCTTCAAGGCCTTTCGCGAGGAATTCTACCGTCAACGGATTCAACCCGGTGCAGCGTGAGCTTGCACCGGTGCAATAATGACTGACAAATAACTATCGAATAGCTGTTACAAGGAGGAAAAATCATGTTTGCAACGAATGCTTATGCCATGGCTGGTGGTGGCGCGGAACAACAGGGTGGTGGAATGGAAGGGATCATCATGCTGGTGATCATGTTCGCAATTTTTTACCTGCTCCTGATTCGCCCCCAACAAAAACGCGCCAAGCAGCACAAAGAGCTCATCGAAAACCTGAAAGCCGGTGACCAGGTCGTCACCGCTGGCGGTATCCATGGCAAGATCGTGGCAGTTCAGGACGACATCGTAACGATTGAAATCGCCAGTAATGTGCGTATTAAGGTGAATCGTCCCTCGGTCGTTGGTACCAAAACTGACCAACTGGCAGAGTAGCTGTAACTGATAAATAACAACTCGATTCGCAATTATGCGAGCCGGTTGAAAGGAGATTCCTTAGTATGTCCAATAGCATAAAGATTCGGGCCGGATTCGTGGCATGCTGCCTCGTGCTGGCCCTGGTCTCGCTCGGGCCGACCCTGTTTGGCAACAGCCTTCCGGATTGGTGGCGCAAGGCTTTTGACCCGATTCATCTTGGCCTGGACCTCCAGGGTGGCATGCACCTCGTCCTCGGGGTTGATGTCGACAAGGCCGTGGATAGCCGTCTCGATACGATTGTTGACCAGACTGAAGAGCAGCTGCGTGAGAAAGATGTCATCTTCAAGCGCGTTGACCGCTCTGTCGGCGAACGTGTCGTGATTACGGTTTATGATGAGGAGGCCGGCAACCAGGTGGACGGTATCATGAGTGAAACCTTCCCCAGCCTGGAGGCGATGACCTTTACCGCTGAAGGTGGCTATATTCAGAAGAATTACCGCCTGAGCGATAACGAGATCGAAGCGACCCGCGAGTATGCCGTGCGCCAGGCTCTTGAAACCCTGCGCAATCGAGTCGACCAGTTCGGCGTCAGTGAGCCGACTTTGCAGCGTCAGGCTGACAACCGCATCCTGATCCAGCTGCCGGGCGTCAAGGATCCTCAGCGTGCTATTGACCTGCTTGGCAAAACGGCCCGTCTGGAGTTCAAGATGGTTCTCGAAGGTGCCAACCCACAGGATGCCCTTGCCGGCAATCTCCCTGAGGGAGGGCAGTTGCTTTACGAGCGCCGGGTCGATCCGCGCACCGGAGTCGCATCGGAAAATCCGATCATCGTTGAGGACAAGACCATCCTGACCGGTGACCTGCTCTCCAACGCGCAGGTCCGCATCGATACCCGCTTCAATGATCCTTACGTGGCGATCGATTTCAACTCAATTGGCGCCAAGCGCTTCGACCAGATTACAGCGGCCAATGTCGGCAAGCGGATGGCCATTGTGCTCGATGATACAGTTTATTCTGCGCCGGTTATCCGGGAGCGGATCTCGGGCGGCAGCGCCCAGATCAGCGGCAACTTCACCGAACAGGAGGCAACCGACCTGGCGATCGTGCTCCGCGCCGGTTCATTGCCGGCTCCGGTCAAGATCATGGAAAACAGGACGGTTGGTCCCTCCCTTGGCCATGATTCGATCGAGCAGGGCAAGATGTCTATCATGATAGGTATCCTGCTGGTTATCGTCGCGATGCTGCTCTACTACAAGATGTCAGGCTTTATTGCCAACGTGGTCCTGGTGCTGAACGTTGTCTTCATCATGGCCATGCTCTCGCTCTTCGGGGCCACTCTGACGCTGCCCGGTATTGCGGGTATCGTGCTGACGGTCGGCATGGCTGTCGACGCCAATGTTCTTATCTTTGAACGTATTCGTGAAGAGATGCGACTGGGGCGGACGGCAAGGGCTGCTCTTGAGGCTGGCTTTGAAAAAGCCAAGCTGACAATTATCGACGCCAACGTCACGACATTGATCGCTGCCTTGGTCCTCTTCCAGTTCGGTACCGGTCCTGTCAAGGGTTTCGCTGTGACATTGTCGATAGGCATCGTCTCTTCCTTCTTTACTGCAGTTGTGGTTTCGCGACTGATCTTCGATCTCTACCTGTCGCGCGGTAAAGTCGATCGCCTGAGCATCTAGGAGTAGCAAATGCAACTCATAAAAAACGACATTAATATTGATTTTGTTGGCAAGCGCAAAATAGCGATCATCATTTCGGCGCTCGTAATCCTTATTGGCCTGGCATCGCTGGTGGTCAAGGGCGGACCGAACTACGGTATCGATTTCGTCGGTGGTACGCTGGTGCAGGTCAAATTTGCCAAGGATACGGACGCCGGGAGCATCAAGGACGGTCTCGCCTCGCTGGATCTCGGTTCAGTGGTGGTGCAGCGTTTCGGTGACGATGCCAATGAATTCCTGATCCGGGTCCAGGGCGACGAGAAGGACCGGAACCTCTCCGGCATGATCTCCGGCACCCTGCAAACGGCTTACGGTGAAGGCATGGTCGACATCCGACGTGTCGAGATGGTTGGCCCGCAGGTCGGCAAGGATTTACGCCAGAAGGGGCTGCTTTCGATTGTCTACGCGATGATCGGTATCCTGATCTATATCGCCTGGCGTTTTGAACTGCGCTTCGCAGTCGGTGCCATCCTTGCCCTGCTGCATGATGTCATGATCACCCTGGGTGTATTCTCTCTGACCGGACGTGAGATCGATTTGCCCATCATCGCCGCCTTCCTGGCCATAATCGGGTACTCGCTCAATGACACGATCGTCGTCTACGACCGGATTCGGGAAAATTATGGCAAACACAAGAAGCTGGGGTTTGGTGCGGTCGTCAATCGCTCTATCAATGAAACCCTGTCGCGTACCTTGCTGACATCGGGAACTACTTTGCTGGTTGTCGCTGCTCTCTTTATCTTTGGCGGCGGTGTAATCCACAACTTCGCCTTTGCACTTCTGGTTGGTATCTTGGTTGGTACTTACTCTTCAATCTTTGTAGCCAGTCCGGTCCTGATCTTCTGGGAAAACTACCGTTCCGGTGAGAAGAAACAGGCCGCTGCAGAAGGGAGTGCATGATGAAGAAGGAAACCATTCTGGTCGGCGTTGTTTGTCTGGTGGCAGGTTTTGTGATCGGCTTGCTTGCCGGGCAGAAAGGTTCAGGTCCGACTGCACCGGTCACTAGCGGTGTGCCAACAGCACCGCCGCCCGTTGTAAATATGCAGCAGAAGCTGGGTGAGTTGAAAAATATCGTCGCTGCGGATCCCGGCAACTTCCAGGCCTGGGTCGCACTCGGTAACGAATATTTCGACAGCAACCAGTTCATGGATTCGATCGAAGCCTATGACAAGGCCCTGGAGATTCAACCTGATTCTCCAAACGTACTGACCGATCAGGGCGTCATGTTCCGTCGGCTTGGCTGGTTCGATCGTGCCATCCAGAACTTCACCAAGGCCAACGAAATCGATCCGAGCCATGCAACAAGTGTTTACAACCTCGGTATCGTTTACCGATATGACCTGCAGAATTTTGCCAAAGCCCAGGAAGCATGGATCAAGTTCCTTGAGATCAGCCCGACCGGGCCCGGGTCTGACAGGGTGCGACAGGATCTGGAGTTTTTACGAACCCATCCACCTGTTCAGCAACAATAACTTAAAGTGTCCGTATCGGGCCGGAACCTGTTTCCGGCCCGAATTGTTTTCACTGGGCAGACAGCTTTGCTGAGCCTGTTAAGGCGTCAAAAACCATACATATCTTTTGTCAGCAGGACCTTTTTTCTTTAATATGGTTGACATGGCAACTTCTCTGAAAACCCAGATATCCTGTGTGACGACCTTTCTGCTGTGCCTGGTCCTGTGCGGCTGCTTGAAGTCTGAACAACAAGTAATCAAAGGTGTTCTTCACGGAGACCTGGTCTGGAGCGGTACCGTTCATGTCGCTGGTGACGTCATCCTCGACGAAGATGTCCGCTTAACCATTCTGCCGGGGACCATGGTACGTTTTTTACCTCCCGAGGCAGGGCCCGGCGGGCTGGTTGAACACCCGCATTTCCCGGGCAGTGAACTGATCATCAAGGGCAGGGTGCGAGCCATCGGTTCCCCTGCGGAACCGATCGTTTTCGAGTCCGCTGACCCGAAGGCTGCGGCCGGTGACTGGGGCGCAATCAACCTTGAGGGCAGTCAGGAAGCGATCTTTGAATACTGTGTTTTCAGGCAGGCAGACAGCGCCGTGCACAGTCGAGACTCCCAGGTCTACATCGAACATTCTGTGTTCGAGAATAACCTGGTGGGAGTGCGTTTCCACGATTCGGATATCCTGATTGAACGCAATCTGCTGCGCAATAACCAGACTGCAATCCGTTTCCACTTCGGGGCACCGGTAATCTGTGAAAATATCCTGGAAAATAATGCTGTCAATCTGTTCGTCACATCCTATCCGCGAGATTATCACATAGAAAACAATTCTTTCGGCCTCGCCAGAGAGTACCAGGTGGTGCTTGGTGAACAAGTGCCTGACGATGTGCTGCTGCCGCGAAATTACTGGCAACATGAGACGGGCAATTTTCCACAGAACGCTTTCTACGATGGTCGGCGTACAGAATACCTCGGCAAGGTGATGGTTGACCCGGTACGTACCTCTCCTTCAAAACAGGCAGGGCCAGCGTGGAGCCCGTAACCCGCCGACTTTGGGTGCCCCGGCACGCATCCCCGGACTTTTCAGGCCTCGAGGCTTTTGGAAGCCAACTGGGGGTCTCGCCGCTGGTCGCCAGGTTGCTGGTCAGTCGAGGACACGACCTGGATTCAGCCCGGCTGTTCCTGACGACTCGTCTGGCGGATCTCCCCGACCCGCAACTCCTCCCGGATATGGACAGGGCGACGCAACGCCTGGTCGCTGCCCTTGAAGGCGGAGAAAAAATAGCTGTTCATGGCGATTACGATGTTGACGGCATCACCGGAACGGTCCTGCTGTATTCAGCCTTGCGGGCTTTCGGTGGCAACCTCGAGTATCATATCCCCTTGCGCCTGCGAGACGGCTATGGCCTTTCGTCTGATGCGATCAAGACTGCCGCTGAGAACGGAACAACTGTCATCGTTTCAGTCGATTGCGGCGTTTCCGCCCACGATGAAGCCGCCCTGGCCAAACAACTCGGCATCGACCTGGTTATAACCGATCATCACCAGCCTCCCGATGTCCTGCCAGAGGCCTTGGCCATTATCAATCCGCAGCGGCACGACTCAGTGTTCCCCTTTGCTCAGCTTGCCGGGGTGGGTGTGGCTTTTTTTCTGCTGGTTGCTTTGCGAAAAAGACTGCGCGAGATCGGTTGGTTCGATCAACGAGAAGAACCGGACCTGCGCCATTATCTCGATCTGGTTGCTCTGGGCACGATTGCCGACCTTGTGCCATTACAGGATGTCAATCGCACTTTGACCCGCCACGGACTTGCTCTTCTGGATGCCGGGCAAAGGGTTGGCGTCCGTGCCCTCAAGCAGGTTGCAGGTGTCAAGGAGATGAGTAGCGGGATTGTCGGTTTCCAGCTGGCGCCCCGGCTCAACGCCGCCGGCCGCATGGAGGATGCCGGGCTCGGAGTGGAACTGCTGCTGGCAGAGGATATGGTCCGGGCCCTCAACACCGCCCGTTACCTGGATCAGTGCAACCGTGAACGTCAGGACCTGGAAAAAGAGACGTTTCGCCAGGCATCCAAAGCTGTTGCATCACTTGCCGGCAAGCATACCCATACCATTGTTCTCGGTGGAGAAGGCTGGCATCCCGGAGTCATCGGGATCGTTGCCAGCCGTCTGGTCGAGCGTTATCACCGCCCCACAGTGCTGGTTGCTTTGGATGGTGCGAGCGGTAAGGGCTCGGCCCGCTCGATTCGCGGTTTTCATCTTTACCAGGGCTTGCTGGCCTGTGCCGAGCACCTGACGGCCTTCGGTGGTCACGAAATGGCTGCCGGAATGAGTCTTGAGGCGGATCAACTGGAAACGTTTGCTGCCGCACTTGAAGCTCATGCCAGGTCTGAGTTGCCAGATGAAGAGCTGCAGCCGAAGCTGAACCATGATGGCGTCGTGCTGCTGGAAGAGCTCAACCTTGAGATCATGAAGCAACTGGAGGGGTTGGCCCCGTTCGGCATGGGAAACCCTGAGCCGACGCTGGTTGTCGAGTCTGTACGTGCCATGCGTATCCAGGAGCTAAAGGGCGGGCACCTGCGCTTTACGGCCTGTCAGGGCGCTTTCAGCCACCCGGCGATCGCTTTCGGCATGCTGGAGCGGCGTGAGGAATTATTGGGTGAAGTCGACCTGCTGGTTTCACCGCAGGTTAATCGCTACCAGGGAAGAGAGACGGTCCAGCTGCGGATCAGGGATGTCCGGCCTTCTGCTGCTGTGCCCGGTGAGTAGCACGATAAGATGAATGCGGGGGTCCATCAGATAATGGGTTCCGTTTAGTTCTGTGTTCCTTTCAGATAGGCAAACCAGTAAGCGAATCCGACAAAGATTGCGCCTCCAATGATGTTGCCCAGGGTGACCGGAACCAGGTTGCTGACGAAAAAATTTGACCAGGTCAGCGAAGGTACGGTCAGCCCCAGCTTTGCTTTCAACAACAACCCGGTCGGTATAAAGTACATATTGGCAACCGAGTGCTCGAAGCCGCTGGCGACGAAAGCCATGATCGGTGCATAACAGGCGAGCACCTTGCCGGGAATGTCCCGGGCCGCCGTTGCCATGAAGACGGCCAGGCAGACCAGCCAGTTACACAAAATGCCGCGCACCAGGGCAACGCCAAAGGCAAGGTCGCACTTTGCTGCGGCGATGTCGACCGCATGCTCGGCCACCCTGCCGATCTGCCAGAGTTCCGATTCGACCATCAGCCAGGCCAGGAAGAGCGAACCAACCAGGTTGCCTAAAATGACAATCGTCCAGTTTTCGGCGATTTTCTGCCATGAGATGTGTCCCTGCAATGCCCCCTTGGTGAGCAGGCTGTTGCCGGTAAAAAGCTCTGCACCACAGATAACGACCAGCATCAGCCCGAGCGAAAAGACGCTGCCGCCGAGCAGGCGCGAAACACCAATCCCGAAGTGCTCCGCCGTATCCGATGTGACCAGCGTGGCCAACTCGGCACCAAAAGCAATGTAGAACCCGGCCAAAAGGCTCAATACCAGGGTTCGGGACAGCGGTTGGGTAAGAATCCGACGACCGTTGTCAGCAATCAGTTGTGTAGTCTCAATCGGCGACAGGAAGCGTTTTTCCATTACTTCAACCCGACCTCTTTAGCGAGTTTTTCCCATGCTGGGAGGCTGCGCTTGATAATGTCCATGTCGATGCAATAGGCGATGCGGAAGAATCCGGGGGCCCCGAAGCCGGAGCCGGGAACCAGCAGGATGTTGCTTTTCTGGGCCTGGCGAACGAACTCAACATCATCGGCTATGGGCGATTTGGGGAACAGGTAAAAACCACCGCCAGGTTTCACCATTTCAAAACCGAGTTCAACAAGCTTGTTGTAGAGGATGTCTCTCTTCTCCTGGTATTCGGCAACGTCGACGCTTTCGCTTTGCAGGCACGCAACCAGGCGTTGCATCAATGCCGGGGCATTAACGAAGCCAAGGACGCGATTGCAGAAAACCGCGCCTTCCATGAAGAGAGCGACGTTTTCCATGCCAGGATTTGCCGCAAGATAACCGATGCGTTCACCTGGCAGTGCCAGATCCTTGGAGTGGGATGTGACCAGGATTGCATTGCGGATGTGCTGAAAAACCGGCGGCACGCTGGCGCCGTCAAATGCCAGGCGTGCATAGGGTTCATCCGAGATAACGTAGATGGTTCGATTCAGTTCAGTCTGTTTGCGCTCGAGCATCTGGCCAAGTGCCGCCAGATCTTCAGCACCATAGACTGCCCCGGTCGGATTGTTGGGTGAGTTGATTATAATGGCGCAGGTCTTCTCTGAAATGGCCGCCTCGATGGCGTCAATGTCTAACTGGAAGGTGTCTCTGTCTGTCCAGACCTCCCTGGGAACCCCACCATGGTTGTCGATATAGAATTTATATTCGACAAAAAATGGTGTCAGGATGATCACTTCCTCTCCCGGGTTGAGGATTGTCTTCAAGGTGACGTTGAGCGCACCGCCTGCGCCGCAGGTCATAATGATGTGTTTGGCTTTGACCTCAACCCCTGATATCTCGGAGAGGTGCTCTGCAACCGCTGAACGCGTCTCTTCATAGCCGGCATTGTTCATGTACCGATGCATCCCTCGATCGGGATTCTCGGCAATACGCTTGAGTTCGCGGTGGAAGGCGGCGGGCGGCTCCACAGACGGGTTGCCGAGGGTAAAGTCGAAAACATTTTCGGCGCCGTATTTGGCCACCAGGGCAGCGCCCTCTTCGAACATGCGGCGGATCCATGATGAGCGCTCAATGGCTCCCTGCACCTTGCTGGATATCGTCATAGCAAACTCCTGAAACTCGATTCGTTATTGTTCGGAAAACACAGGCTGCGAGTTTATCCGCAAGGCGGTTTCTGGTCAAGCGGTGTAAGTGGTTAGCCGGCTTGCTTTTTCCCGACTCATGGGATAAATTCACTAATTCCAAAATTCGAAAAGGATGAGAGCTTGTGGACGAAAAGAAGCTGCAGGATTTGCGTCAGCAGATCGACACCCTCGATGATGAGATTCTTGACCTGCTGAATCGACGCGCGGAATTCGTGGTCGCCGTCGGCAAGACCAAGGACGAGAACCAGGGCGTTTATTATGTGCCGAGCAGGGAAAAGGCCATCTTTGAACGACTGATTGCTCAAAACAAAGGGCCTTTTCCCGACGAGGGCATCCGCCGGGTTTTTCGCGAGATCATCTCGGCTTCGCTTTCCCTTGAGCAGCCCATGAAGGTGGCATTTCTCGGGCCCCAGGCAACCTATACCCACGTTGCCGCAATGCGCCAGTTCGGGCTTTCCGCTCAACTGGTCCCGCTGAAGAGCATTCCGTCGATCTTCGATGAAGTCAGTCGAGGACGCGCCAGTTACGGTGTCGTCCCGGTGGAAAACTCGAACGAAGGCGTGGTTTCTCATACCCTCGACATGTTCATGTCGTCGAACCTTAAAGTGATTGCTGAAATCCTGTTGCCGGTGTCGCACGATCTGTTGAATCTCTCAGGCCAGGTCAGTGACATTCGCAAGGTGATTTCTCACCCCCAGGCGATTGGGCAGTGCCGCGACTGGCTGGAGGAAAATCTGCCGGATATACCCCTGGTTGATGCCTCGAGTACTGCGAACGCAGCACAGCAGGCGGCTGAAGATGCAAGCGTTGCGGCGATTGCCAGTGAATCGGCCGCTTCACTGTACGGCTTGCGGGTGGTTAAGCATTCTATCGAGGACAACCCGAACAATTTCACCCGTTTCCTGGTGATCGGCAGCGAAATGCAGGGGCCAAGCGGCAATGACAAGACCTCTGTGATGTTCAGCGTCAAGGACAAGGCCGGCGTGCTCTACCACATGCTGGAACCATTCAGCAAACGGGATATCAACCTTGCCAAAATCGAGAGCCGCCCGATGAAAGGGAAGGCCTGGGAATATATCTTCTTCCTCGATATGGTGGGGCATGTTGAAGAACCGAGGATTGCCGAAGCGCTGGAAGAATTGAAAACCCATTGCCAATTCCTCAAAGTCCTGGGCTCGTATCCGAAAGCGAAATGACCGGGACGTAAAACGCAGAACACAAGATGTGAAAAATAAGACATGAAGACTGATTTTTATATTGATAAGCTGGCCGTGGTTGGTGTTGGACTGATCGGTGGGTCACTGGCCCTGGCGCTCAAAGAGGCCGGAGCCGTAGGCCATGTCGTTGGCGTCGGCCGTGGTCTGTCGAACCTGGAAACAGCGTTGCGACTCGGTGTCGTGGACAGTATCACCCAGGACCTTGCTGCTGGGGTGCAGGATGCCGATGTGATCTTCCTGGCAACCCCGGTGCAGGCTCTCGGGACAGTCGCCAAAGAGGCCATGCCGCACCTCAAGCCGGGAGCGATCATCACCGATGGCGGCAGCGTCAAACAGGCCGTTATCGATGCCATCGAGCCCTGTCTGCGCGAAGATGTGCATTTTGTCCCGGGGCACCCGATTGCCGGCACGGAAAACAGTGGTGCCGAGGCTGCCTTTGCCACACTGTACAGGGATCGCCGCTGCATTTTGACTCCGACTGCCGGGACCGCCGGCGATGCTTTGCAAAAAATGCAGGCCATGTGGCAGCTGGTCGGCAGTCAGGTGGTCATCATGGACGTGGCAAAGCATGACCGGGTGCTCGCCGCAATCAGCCATCTGCCGCACATGGTCGCCTACGCCCTGGTCAATGCTGTCGGAGCCTATGATCGTTATGATGAGAATATTCTCGAATACTCGGCAGGCGGTTTTCGCGATTTCACCCGTATTGCCTCATCGGATCCCACCATGTGGCGCGATATCGCCCTGACCAACAGGGATGCCCTGCTCGAAATGATGCAGCAGTTCGAGACGTTTTTTGCCGAACTCAAGGAAGATGTCGCTTCCGGGTCCGGTGAGCGCCTGTTCGAATTCTTCCGGCGCTCAAAAGAGAGCCGGGACGAAATACTCTAATGCCGGAACGCGGGTAAGGTCTGGGGCGCGTGCAAGGCAAAACCAAATAAACAGAAACGTCACAATGAGCAAGCAACCATTACAAAATAGAGTTATTACTCCCGCCAAGTCTTTATGCGGTGAAATCAGTGTCCCGGGTGACAAGTCGATTTCCCATCGTTCGATCATGCTCGGCTCTTTGGCGAAGGGGACTACGCGCGTCAGTGGATTCCTGATGGGGGAAGACAACCTCTCCACCTGGAAAGCCTTCGAATCAATGGGTGTCGAGATCAACAGCACCGGCCCGGATGCCCTTGAAATTGTCGGCGTCGGTATCGACGGCTTGTCTGAACCCGGGGATGTCATCGACTGCGGCAATTCCGGCACGACAATGCGCCTGATGTCCGGTCTGCTGGCCGGTCAGGACTTCTTTTCCGTATTGACGGGCGACAAGTACCTGCGCAAGCGACCGATGAAGCGCGTGGTGACGCCCTTGACGGCCATGGGCGCCCGGATATGGGGGCGCGAAGGCGGTGCAAAAGCGCCCTTGGCGATCCAGGGGGGCTCTCTCCGGACGATCGAATACACATCTCCGGTTTCGAGTGCCCAGGTCAAGTCTGCCGTCTTGTTGGCCGGCTTGTCCGTTGATGGTGAAACCACGGTGATGGAGCCTCATCTTTCAAGGGATCATAGTGAGCGCATGCTGTCCTCGTTTGGTGCCGAGGTCAGGCCTTTTGCCGGTGGAGTGACGCTGGTTGGGCGTCCCGACCTCAAGGCACAGGAAGTGATGGTCCCCGGCGATATCTCTTCGGCCGCATTCTTCCTGGTTGCCGGACTCGTTACGCAGGGTGCTGAGCTTTTGATCCGCAACGTCGGCATCAATCCGACCCGCAGCGGCATCATCGATATCCTGGTTGCCATGGGCGGCCGTTTGGAGCTGCAGAACGTCAGAGAGCAGTCCGGCGAACCGGTTGCCGATATCCTGGTGCAGCACAGCCGCCTTCAGGGGATCGATATCCACGGCGACATGGTGCCGCGGGCGATCGATGAATTCCCGGTCATCAGTGTGGCCGCGGCCCTCGCAGAAGGAGAGACAACCATTCGTGATGCGGAGGAGTTGCGCGTCAAGGAAACAGACCGCATCGAAGCCATGGTCTGTGAACTCGGCAAGCTTGGGGCCAGGGTTGAAGGTCGTCCTGACGGCATGGTTATTAACGGTGTCGAGAAATTAACAGGAGGCAGGGTCACATCGCACGGTGACCACCGCATTGCCATGAGCCTGGCCATCGCAGCCCTCGGCGCACACGGCGAGGTCACGATCGAAGATACAGGCTGTACGGAGACCTCATTCCCGGGATTCTGGGAGTTGCTGGAAAGGGTTCGTGGCGCGTAGCGCAGTTATGATTATGAAAAATCTGATTATCGCCATAGATGGCCCATCCGGAGTCGGCAAAAGCACCTTGAGTAAACTCCTGTCACGTGAACTCGGTTATCTCAACCTTGATACCGGTGCCATGTATCGAACGGTTGCTTTCGCCGCATCACGTCAGGGGATCGATGCCAATGACTACGATGCCCTGCAAAAGCTCTGCGAGAATATTGTCATCGAATTTGCCCGCAGCGATGGCGAAGAACGCGTGCTGCTAAACGGTGAGGATGTATCCAGCGACATCCGGACACCGGAGATCAGCCTGCTGACTGCAGCTGTGGCCGCCTGCCCGGAAGTCCGGGAAGCGATGGTTGCCAGGCAGCGAGAACTTGGTGCCGAGGGTGGCGTGGTGCTGGAGGGACGTGATATCGGCACCGTGGTGTTTCCGAATGCAGAGGTGAAGTTCTTTCTGAAGGCTTCTGCGGAAGTTCGTGGACAAAGGCGCTTTTTGGAACTTCAGGCGAAAGGTGTCGGAGTAGGTCTGGCCCGCACGATCGCCGAAGTCAAGGCGCGCGACAATGTCGATATCAACCGCACGACATCTCCACTTAAAAAGGCTGACGATGCCGTGGTCATCGATACATCAGAGCTCGATATCTCACAGGTTCTGGCTCAGATGCTTGCCGTGATCGAAGAGGTGCGCGGTTGATGCGATTAGCCGCCAGGGATATGAGATGGAAATAGTCCTCGCCAAAAGTGCCGGTTTCTGTTTCGGCGTAAGACGTGCTACCCAGATGGCATTCGAGGCCGCGGCAGAGCATGAACACATCTGTTCGTTGGGTCCGGTCATTCATTCCCCGCAGGTGGTCAAGGGGCTGGCAGAGCAGGGTGTTGAGGTCGTGACCGATGTTGACGATATTCCGCCCGGTTCGGTGATTATCCGCTCACACGGGGTTACGGCTGAAGAGATGCACAAAATTCAGCAGAACAACCTGCACATTGTCGACGCGACCTGCCCCTTTGTAAAAAAAGCCCAGGAATACGCCGGTTGCCTCAGCGAGGAAGGCTATACTGTTGTCATCGTTGGCGAGGTTGAACATCCCGAAGTCCAGGGAATCGTCTCTTATGCCGGCGACACGGTCGTGCATGTCGTCGCCAACGCTGAACAGGCGAGCAGCCTGCCGCGCATGAAAAAAGTCGGCATCGTGGCCCAGACGACGCAGCTCTATGAAAATCTCAGGGAAATCATGGATGTCTGCCTGGCCAAAAGCCAGGAGCTGAGGGTCTTCAATACGATCTGCGATGCCACGTCTGTGCGCCAGAACGAGGCCCGGGAGATTGCCCGGTCCGTTCAACGGATGTTTGTCATCGGCGGCCACGCCAGTGCCAATACCTCCCGACTGGCCAGCATCTGCAGGGAAATTCAACCTCAGACATGGCATATCGAGACCACAGAAGAGATACAGCCTGACTGGTTTGAAGGGGTTAAAAAGGTGGGTGTGACGGCAGGCGCTTCAACGCCGCGCTGGTTGATTGATGAAGTCGTTGCGAGGATTGCCGAACTGGGGAAATAAGTGTTTGAGTTTTCCAAGGAGTTATGCTATCTTCGCCGACCATGGCCAAAGAGCCATACCACCGTTTTTACGGTGGAAATTGCTAGGGGGTAACATTTGAATGGTGGAAAGTAACGACAAAACTAACAACGAAACAGAAGAAATGGACATGGAGCAGGACTTTGCGTCCCTGTTCGAAAGCAGCATGCAGGAATTGCATGTTGGCGATGTTGTCCACGGGACAATCGTTCAGGTCAATGACGACAATGTCGTTGTCGACGTCGGCTACAAGTCGGAAGGCGTCATCTCGCTCTCTGAATTCAAGGACGAACAAGGCAACATCGATGTAAAGGTCGGTGACGAAGTCGATGTTCTCTTTGAGCGCCGCGAGAACGAAAGTGGCCTGATTGGGCTCTCCAAGGAGAAAGCGGATCGTCAGAAGATCTGGGGTTCTCTCGAAGAGGGTGCCGTGGTTGAAGGTAAAATCGTCGGCCGCATCAAAGGCGGCCTGAATGTTGATATCGGTATCAACGCATTCCTGCCTGGTTCCCAGGTTGATCTGCGTCCGGTTCGTAACCTCGAGAAGCTGCTCGGGGCAACTTTCGATTTCAAAATTATCAAGCTGAACAAGCGTCGCGGAAATATCGTGCTTTCACGTCGTGTGCTCCTCGAAGAGCAGCGCGAAAGCATGCGTTCCGAAACGCTGGAGACGCTTGCCGAAGGTCAAGTGGTTGAAGGGATCGTTAAGAACCTGACCGACTACGGTTCATTTATCGACCTCGGTGGCATCGACGGCCTGCTGCACATTACCGACATGTCCTGGGGGCGCGTCAATCACCCCTCCGATGTTCTCACTGTTGGCGAAAAGATCAACGTCAAGGTTCTCAAGTACGACAAAGAGCGCGAGCGCGTCTCCCTTGGTCTCAAGCAGATTACCCCCGATCCCTGGCTGGAAGTCGAGTCGATGTACCCGGTTGGTGCCAAGGTGCAGGGCAAGGTGGTCAGCCTGACAGATTACGGTGCATTTGTTGAACTCGAGGACGGTGTAGAAGGCCTGATCCATGTCTCAGAGATGAGCTGGACCAAGCGTATCAAGCACCCCAACAAACTGTTGGCAGTCGGTGACGAAGTTGAAACCGTCGTGCTGGCTCTCGATATCCCGAATCGCCGCATCTCCCTGGGGCTCAAGCAGGTCGAGCCGAACCCATGGGAAGTCATTGGCGAGAAATTCCCGGTTGGCACAATCATCGAAGGCCAGGTCAAGAACATCACCGACTTCGGCGTATTCGTTGGTGTTGATGAAGGTATCGACGGTCTGGTTCATATTTCCGACCTGTCCTGGACCAAGCGTGTCAAGCATCCTTCCGAAATGTTCAAGAAGGGTGACACCGTGAAGGCCGTTGTGCTTAACATTGATCGTGAGAACGAGCGTTTCTCCCTCGGGCTGAAGCAGCTGGCTGCGGATCCATGGGAGTCGATCCCGGTTAAGTATGCTCCGGGTACGATCGTGCGTGGCAAGGCGACCTCGGTCACCGATTTCGGTGTTTTCCTCGAAATTGAAGAGGGCATCGAAGGCTTGATCCATGTTTCAGAATTGAGCCAGGAAAAAGTGGAAACTCCGAAAGATGTGGCAAAAGTCGGTGATGAGTTTGAAGCCGCCGTTCTGAATGTCGACACGGTTGATCGTAAGATTGCCCTGTCGGTCAAGCAGTTGACGCATCATAAAGAGAAAGCCGAAGTTCAGGAGTTCCTCGGTGCCCAGAAGCAGGCGACCTCGAACCTTGGTGCACTCTTGCAGGGTGCCATGGATCGTAACGGGGAAGAGTCTGGAGACTAATCCAGGCAACAATCAATGGCGCGTTTCCGTATTTTACGGAAACGCGCTTTTTTGTGGACAACCATGAAGAAACGACCGTTTCTGTTAGCTTCAGCCCTGTTGGCCGGTGCTTTTGTGTTTTTCTTAGCCCTGGCCATTGCTGTTGCGAGTTTCATGGGGCAGCCCACCCAGCTTGTCATTGGTGACAAGGTTGGTGTGGTCGAAATTTTCGGTGTCATTGCCGACTCCAAGCAGGTCATAGAACAAATTCACGATTTTCGTGACAACGACAGCGTCAAAGCCCTGGTATTAAGGGTGGATTCCCCCGGCGGTGGCGTTGGCCCTTCACAGGAAATCTACGATGAAGTGCTTGCCCTGGATCGGCAAAAGCCGGTCGTAGTTTCGATGGGGTCTGTGGCCGCTTCGGGCGGGTATTACGTTGCTTCTGCTGCCCGCGAAATTGTAGCTAACCCGGGCACTATCACCGGCAGTATCGGCGTCATCATGGAGTTTGCCAATTTCCAGGAACTTCTGGACAAGATCGGACTGAGCAGCGTTGTTGTCAAAAGCGGTGAATTCAAGGATATAGGTTCGCCGACGCGTGAAATGTCGGATGCCGAGAGAGAGATTCTCCAGAACCTGATCAATGACGTACATAGCCAGTTTGTTGCCTCCGTAGCGGCAGGCAGGGACCTTGAAGAAGCCGCGGTCAGTAAGATTGCTGACGGCAGGATCTTTTCGGGCAGCCGCGCCATGCAGCTGGGGTTGGTTGACAGGATGGGCAACCTGGAAGTTGCCATTAAACGTGCTGCCGAATTAGCCGGGATTGACGGCGACCCCAAGGTTGTTTACCCTCCGGGTGAAAAACCAAAATTTATTGATCTGTTTATAGAGGAGACTTTAAACCGACTGCAATTCGCTTTACAGAAGCAACGCACGGTCGGTTTGCAATATCTTTGGCCAGGAATGAAATAGGAGGTTTGTTATGACAAAGAGTGAACTGATTGAACAACTGACAACGGATAATGATGTCCTCAACAAACGCGAAGCCGAACTGATTGTCAATTCCATCTTTGACAGTATCGGCGAGGCCCTGGTTGGTGGTGACAGGGTTGAGATTCGCGGCTTTGGCTCATTCACAGTGCGTGAGCGTGGAGCGCGTGAAGCACGTAATCCAAAAAGCGGTGATATTGTCCAGATTTCTGCAAAGAAAACCCCTTTCTTCAAGACCGGTAAGGAATTGCGTGAACGGGTTAATGTGGACTGAGTCTAAAAGCCACCGCTATTGTAGAACGAATAAAATTAAGAGGCCCCGTTGACGAACGGGGCCTCTTTCGTTGATAAGCAACCTCCAGAATGCCGGCGCATACTCCCTAGAGAGGACCTGTGAATCTCCATAGTACCCGGGATGGGTGCTTCAGGCTTCCCGCTCAAGGGCGGGCTTGCTCACCACTACCCGACTCCGGGCAACAAATCGTTCAGTTGGTCAGCACAATCAGGAACAGGTCGCGCATTCCAGAGGTTGTCAAAGAACTTGGTTGGTCTTATCTGACATGCTAGCATAGCTCTCGTTGCTGTCAACTCACCAAGGCAAGAATTGATACGAGTCTAACTTACTTTATGAGCGATCCCAGCCAGCCCCTGAAACCGGGTGCATATCGTTTTGTTGTTACGGAAGAATTTTCCGGTCTGCGCATAGATCAGTACCTCTCTGAGGCGAGTGATAAGTTTTCCCGCAGCAGGGCACGACGACTGATCGATTTGGGGGGTGTTCATCAAGCAGGCAGACGCACACGTCGGTGCAGCCAGCTTGTGGCAAGTGGAGAGATGATCGAGGTCTTCGTTGACAATCAGCCCATGCAACCGATGTGTCTCGACGAGGGCCGGATCATTTATCATGACCATGATCTGATCGTCATCGACAAACCGGCGGGAATGCCGACCCAGCCGACACCGGCCCGTTACCAGGGAACGGTTTTTTCAGAATTGCAGAACCTGCTTCGTCAACATCATCGCAAGGACCTTCGGCCCTCCATAGGTATGGTGCAGCGACTGGACCGGGACACTTCAGGCGTGATGGTCTTTTCAATTCATAAAAGAGCACACAAAAATCTCACGGAACAATTTCGCCGCCATGATATCGGCAAGATATACTGGGCTCTGATCCAGGGCCGGCCGCTTCAGGACCAAGGTGTTATCAAGTCCAGCCTGGCAAAGCGCCGCTCCACCAATCTCATGGTTTCTGTTGCTAAAGGCGGTAAAGCTGCAGAAACCAGGTATCGCTTGTTAAGTTCTGCCGGGATCGCCAGCCACGTCGAAGTTGAACTTGTGACGGGACGTTCGCACCAGATTCGAGCACATTTCTCCGAGGCGGGGCATCCCCTTTTGGGGGATGCCGCATATGGAGGGCCAACAGTTCTGGATGACGTCCCGCTTTCCAGGCAAATGCTCCATTCCAGGCAATTGATATTCAAGCATCCTGTTACTGGCAGCAAACTGGAATTTGTCGCTGAATTGCCTGCTGACTTTGTGAATGTACTGCGTCAGCTTGATGTTTCTTGAACGGGTCTGAAGGATAAGGTATTGTATCGCCCGCTATGATCACTTTCCCCCACATCGATCCGGTCATTTTCAAAATCGGCCCACTGGCTGTACGCTGGTATGGTCTCATGTACCTGCTTGGCTTTGCCGCCTCTTACATGCTGATAAGGCACCTCTCCCGATTGCGCAAGCTTGATCTGGACAAGGACGGAGTTTCCGACCTGCTCTTTTATGGTGTCATAGGCGTGGTCCTCGGTGGTCGACTGGGCTATGTGCTGTTTTACAATCCCGCACAATACCTGACCCGACCGCTGGATGTGTTTGCCATCTGGCAGGGCGGGATGAGCTTCCATGGCGGTTTGCTGGGCGTAGTTGTTGCCGCACTGGTTTTCTGCCGGCGAAGGAAATTGCCGGTTCTGCTTACCGGGGACATCTTGGTCGCATCCGCCCCGATTGGCCTCGGCCTTGGCCGCATCGGCAACTACATCAACGCCGAATTGTGGGGACGGGTCACCGATGTGCCCTGGGGCGTGGTCTTCCCCGGTGGCGGCCCTTTGCCAAGGCATCCGAGTCAACTCTATGAAGCGGCCCTGGAAGGCCTGGTTCTCTTTGTGGTCCTTTACGTCCTGCATCGCCGCAATGCCGCGACAGGAATCCCGTTTTTCTGCTTTTTTATCGGTTACGGCCTGTTTCGCTTCCTGGTTGAATTTGTTCGTCAACCTGATGCCCATCTCGGTTTCCTCTGGGGAGGTGCCACCATGGGGCAATTGCTGTCATTGCCGATGATTTTCTTTGGCCTTGCGGGCTGTGCCTACCTTTTCAGACAAAGGCAGAAGCAATGATCGGTATTCGCGGGATCGTTTTCGATTGTGACGGTGTGCTGTTTGAGAGCAAAAGGGCAAATCTTGCCTATTACAACGCAATCCTGGAGGTTTTTGATGAGCCCCCGGTTACAGAAGACGAGCCGGAGAAAGCGCATCTCTGCCACACTGCGGCCAGTTCACATGTTTTGATGCAATTGCTGGGGGAGGAAAGGGCGCCAGAAGCTCTGTCCATGGCCGTTGAGCTCGATTACCGGCAGTTCATTCCATTTATGGAGCCCGAACCCGGCTTGCAGGAATCCTTGGCCCGTCTCTCTGCAGAATATCCCCTGGCGATAGCAACCAACCGGGGTTACAGCATGCCGAGCATCCTTGAGCATTTTAACCTCAGTAAGTATTTCAAGGCCGTTGTCACCACACGTGACGTCAAACGTCCCAAGCCGGCTCCTGATATGCTGCATGAAGCAGCCATCCGCCTGCAGTACAAACCCCGTGAACTGCTCTTTGTAGGAGATTCGGAACTTGACCAGGCCGCAGCAAAGGCGGCTGGTATGCCCTTTGCCGTCTATCGGGGCAATTTGCAGGCCGATTATAGACTGGATCACCATGCCCAGTTGGTGGAACTGATGGTCCAAGTGGTTTCCTGACAGAATGATTTCTGATAAGGCGCATGATAAAAAAGGGCAGCCTTTCAGCTGCCCTTTTTTGCGTCGATGCCGTGGGGTCTCAGTGTAGATTCTTGCTCATTTCAAGCACATGTCCATTTTCAGTGGGCTGGTATTTCATATCATCCATGATTGTGCTCATGAGATATATCCCGCGTCCGTGCTCATCGAGAGGTTGGCTGGGTTTGATGAATTGGTCAATATCGAAGCCCTGGCCAAAATCAAAAACCTTAATCACCAGCCGCTGCTTAACGATACTGATTTCGATATGGATTTCCTTGGCCGGGTCCCCGTCGTTGGCGTGCTCAATTGCATTGGCCATAGCCTCCGTAAGAACCAGGTTCAGGTCGTAGGCAAGTTTTTCCCGGTCACCGCTGAAGTTGCGCAGAGTGCGTGCGATGTTCTCCCCGATATGCCCGATTAGGCAGAGATAACGGGTCTGGTTGGGAACTTTGATGTCGACTGCAATCTTGTCAGTAATCATGACAATTTGCCTGTCCTGCGTTCAGGAACTCCTTAGAAGTACTATTGCTGGAAGCTTGCAAGCGCTTCCGTGGAGTCCGTGTAAATTTCGAAGACCCTGTGCAGACGGGTCAACTCGAACATGGATTTGACCTGGAGCTGCAACCCTGAGAGCTTCAGATTGCCATTGCGGGAGCTGGCGTTCTTGAAACCGGAGACCAACGCCCCGAGACCGGAAGAATCAACGAATCTCACGGCCTGTAGATCCACAACAAGGTTGTTTTTGCCTTCCTCAAAAAGCTTTAGCATCTGGTTTTTCAGGTCGCCGCTGTTGTGGGCATCAAGACGTTCTTCCTGAACCTCCAGCAGTACCGCTGCTCCTTTATCATCGATCTGCAAATTCATTTCATACTCCTTGCCGATTTTTTCTGTCACTGTTCAGAATTGATCTGAAAACATATTAACATATCGCATCATTGCCGAGAAAAGTCATCATATTATTCTTTATTCAACCTGCATGACAATCAGTGATACATCGTCCTGGAAATTATGGTGGCCGCTGAAAAGCTGAACCTGCTCAACAATGGTGTCAATCAGTTGCTGGGCCGGCAGGTGGTGCTTTTCCTTGAATAATTCTATCAACCGCTCTTCGCCAAAGAAAACGCTGTGCTCGTTGATCGATTCTATCAGTCCGTCCGTGTAGAGCAGCAAGACATCACCCGACTCCAGGGTGATGGACTCCTGTTCATAGGGGAATTCCTTTTTGACGCCTATAATCAGGCCTTCCGGATCAAGGCGCAGACATTGCTTCGACTTCTCCTGCCAAAGCAGGGTGGGTGAGTGCCCGGCACTGGCATAATGCAGTTCCCTGGTTTCATGGTGGTACTGCAGGTAAAACAGCGTGATGAAGAGCTCTGCCCTGGTCAGGTCTTCATAGAAAAACAGGTTGAGTTCATGCAGCAGTTCCTTTGGACTGCTGAACTGACTGCTGCTCGAGCGTATCATGGTCCTCGTTTCCGCCATGATCAGGGCAGCCCCGATGTTATGGCCCGAAACGTCCGCTATGACCAGGTCCAGCCGTCCATCTTCATGAAGCAGGTAGTCGTAGTAGTCGCCGCCGACCTCTTTGGCTGGTATGCAAAGCCCGCCGAGATTGATGCCATGGACTTCGGGGATTTTGGTTGGCAGCAGGCCAAGCTGTATGTTCTTGGCGATTTCCAGTTCGCGTTGCTGCTCCCTTGCGGTAATCAGGTGGTCTGTTTGCTGGGCATTGCGCCAGGCCACGCCGACCTGGCCGGCCAGATTGGTGAAGAGTTCAATGAACTCCTTGGTGAAAATCCCCTTGGCGGTGCGCGAAAATGCTGAAATAACCCCTATGGGCTGGCCCTCAATGGCAATCGGCGCATGGGCAAAGGAGAGGATCTTCTCACGATGGATAATGGCCGCCGTCTTCGGCTTGCTGATGTAGTCACTGTCGTTGACGACGCTGACGCTGTTGGTCAAAAAAGTTTCGCCGATAAACGTCTCCATGTTCAGGTCACGTTCAGATTCGCCAAAATGTTCTGAAGTCATCCCGCGCTGGCTGCGAACCGTCAATGACTGCCTGTCTTCATCAAGGAGGCGTATGACACAGAGGTCGAACTTGAACTGTTCAGTAAAGATCGTCAGGATTTCATCGAGGATCGACTGCAAATTATTGCCGCTGGCGACGACCTTGGCAGCATCGTAGAGTACGCTCAACTGTTCCCGGCTGGCTGTTCTGCTGATATTGACAGAACCGAACAGGTCAAAAACATCTTCCATGTGACTGCCGCGAGCCGACAGGTAGTTGTCGACGATGATGCGTGCCGGGGCTGCACCGACCGAACCTGCCAAAGTGAGTTCAGTAAAACGTTTCAGCTTGGGCAGTTCATATTCAGACAGCCCGCCCTGTTCATTGATTTCCCGTTGACCGAGGTAGTCGCTGATCGCCAGGTGGGCTTGTTTTTCGCCAATAAACTTGGCCATCAAATCGACAAACTCGATGACTGTCGGGGCCCTGGTAATCCGTGTTCTTTCGGTCACAACGGGGATGGGGGTGTAAACATCAACAAATTTTCGTACCTGCTCCATCTCTTCTGCGCGCGGTGCTGTGAGTAGAGAAATACCCAGGAAACTGCCCAGATTGAAAAACATCGTCCAGAAAAGAGAGTGCGTCCAGATGTCAAAGCCACTCAGGCCAAAGAGTTCGGTAGGTTTGAGGATGGCCAGGCCCCACAGACCCTGATCGACGATAGCTGAGTCGAGCCAACCGGACTGCACGAAGGAGGGGATCAGCAGGGTGTAGAACCAGAGGATGAAGCCGAGTACCAGCCCCGTTGTTGCGGCTCTCTGTGTTGCCTGGCGCCAGTAGAGCCCGCCTATTACCGCAGGTGCAAACTGGGTTGCGGCAACAAACGACACCAGGCCAATATTCACCAGGGCTGCCGATTCACCAAGGAAACGGTAGTAAAGATAGCCAAGCAGGATGACAGCAATAATGCCGAGACGTTTGAGATTGATGAGTACCGCCGATAGATTCTTGGCCTTTGCCTGTACTTTCAAAATCACCGGTATGAGGATATGGTTCAGAATCATGGTCGACAGAGCCACCGAGGAAACCATCACCATCCCTGCCGAAGCAGAAAAGCCGCCGATAAAGACCAGTGTGGCGAGCCAGGGGTGGCCGTATTGCAGAGGCAGCGTGAGCACAAAGAAGTCAGCATTGTGGGTATCGCCACTGCTCAGCAGCAGTCCACCCAGGGCGATCGGTATGACGAACAGGTTGATCGCCACCATGTAGGCGGGAAACTTCCACATGGCGCTGCGTATATGGTTCTCATCACAATTCTCAATCACCATGATGTGAAACTGTCTCGGCAGGAACATTACGGCCATCATTGAGATGACGGTCATTGACAGCCAGTGAGCGTAAGAGTTGCTGTCAGTCCCTAGCCTCAGCAGATGTTCACGTTCCGGAAAGCGCTGCATGAAATCGTGAAAAATATTTGCAAACCCGTCGAACAGACCATAGGTGACGAAAATCCCCGCCGCAACGAATGCAATGACCTTGACCAGCGATTCCAGAGCAATGGCAGCCACGAGTCCTTCATGACGCTCTGATGTATCGAGATGCCTTGCGCCGAAGAGAACACCAAACAAGCCGAGGAGCAGAGCCACTAGCAGCGCCGTGTCAAAATGCAGGTCAAGCTTCGGCAGCACGTGCATGGTCCTGCTGGTGGCGAGTGGGTAGACGAGAAGATCGAAGCTGCGAGCGACAGCTTTCAACTGCAGGGCAATATAAGGCATGATGCCCAGAACGGCAAAAATTGTGACGATTGCACCGAGTACAGAAGACTTGCCGTAACGGCTGGAAATAAAGTCGGCGATACTGGTGATGTTCTCTTCCTTGCAGATACGGACTATCTTGCGTAACAGGAACCACCATGAAAAGGCGATCAGAGTCGGGCCCAGGTAGATCGTCAGAAAATCGATTCCAGTTGTTGCCGCCCGGCCAACGCTGCCATAAAAAGTCCATGACGTACAGTAGACGGCCAGTGAAAGTGAGTAGACCGAAGCATTGTCAATCAGGCTCCGCCCCAACTGGCGCTGTCTGTCCGCGTAATAGGCAACCCCGAAGAGGATGCCGAAATAAAGCATGGAGATCAGGGCAACGAGCTTGAAAGATATCATAGCGGTCCCTCAAGCGAATCATTCTTCTGGCTGTTGCTGTTGTTTCCCGGTTCGGACTCATTGCCCATGTAAATGGAAAAAAGGTAGATGACGAAAATCGAGACCGGCCAGCCGATAAAGAAGTAGAGAATGGTCAGGGGGATGCCGAAGATCAGGATGTTTTTATTGAAGATGTGCAGGAAAGGGTAGTTCAGCATTACGACGCCCATGATGAACCAGATCACCCACGCATCTTTTAAAGGCAGTTTGCGATCGATCTTCATGCCATACGCTCCTGGCTTTTCAGTATGTGGCAAAGAATCGCCTGCACATTGTGGTCGACGGCTTTTGTCGAGTCGATTTGCATGGCCATTTCCTGCATGCCGGTCTGGTCGAAATGCTTTTTTTGTTCGACATAGATGTCCCTGCGACCGTCAGAAGCGTCGTCAACGCGATCGTCAAGTCTTGCCAAGGCAACCGCATCGGGGCAAACCAGATGGAGCAGGCAGACATTGCGGCCTTCCTGCTCGGCCAGTTGGAAGAACTTCGTTCGTTGCTTCCTGCTGGCAAAAGACGCATCGGCGATGACACTTTCGTGTTGTCTCAGTGCCTCCCGGGTTTTCTCAAACAGAAGGCCGTAGGTGCTGTCGGTCATATCCCTGTCATAAAGACCTTTCCCATAGTCGTCAGTAGCGGCCTGGCTTGCCGGAATGCCGGCCAATTCCTTGCGCAGGATATCGGAGCGCAGGTGGGTCGCACCTGTCGCCTGCGCCAGGGCCCTGGCCAGGGTAGTTTTCCCGGTTCCTGTCAGGCCTGCGGTGATGATCAAGGTTGGTTCAAGATGGTAGCCCAGGGCGAGGTTGAAATAGCGCAGGGCGGTTGCCGTCGCTTGAGACTGCAGCTTCCTGGGAACGTCCTTCTCAACGGCAAGGATCGCGTCTACCTTGCCGCGAACCCATGCCCGGTAGCCTTTGTAGAAAGGCAACAGGATGTCGAGGTCAAGGTCGTTCGATAGCTCCCGATAGCGTTCCAAGAGCTTGGCCGCGAGATCCCTGCGCTGCCTGAATTCGAGGTCCATGACCAGAAAGGCAAGGTCGGCGGCCGTATCTGCAACCCTGAAGCGGCGGTTGAATTCAATGCAGTCATAAATGCAGACAGGGTCCGTCATGCAGATATTCTCTGTATGCAGATCACCATGGCCATCACGCACAAAGCCGTCGGTCTCCCGTTTCAGCATGAGTTCGGCCAGCTCTTCGATATCTTTCCCGGTCATTTTTTGCATGTAGCGATGGGCTTCTTTTGTCAGGATGTTGCCGATCGCCGGTTTGGTCTGAACAAAATTCTCCTCGCAGTTGCCCCTGACTGTGTCAAGGTTGCAGGGGCGTTCCTCCCTGCAGCGCTCGGCTTTGTCCATGGCGGTATGCAAGGCTTTGCCAAGGCGGTCCATTTCTGCGGGCAGCGTATCATCTGCATCTTCTATCATTTTGTTAAGCATGCGATTTTCAGGAAGCCGGCGCATCTGTACGGCATATTCAATAACTTCTCCGCCCTTGCCGTCAATGGAAACAGTCTCTCCCTGCTGCCTCAAGGCAACGACCCCCAGGTACGNNCAAGGCAACGACCCCCAGGTACGTGTCTGGTGAAAAACGACTGTTCAAGCGAACTTCCTCTGTACAGAAGTGATGACGCTTTGCCAGTGTGCTGAAATCCAGGAAACCCAAATTCAAGGGTTTTTTCAACTTGTATACATAATTGTCTGTCAGGTAAATCCTGGAAATATGCGTTTCCTTGAATTCGACAGTGCTTGTCGGCTCAGGGTAGATTGATGGGTCTAGCATTTGCTGGTGATATGAATCCATGGCATTTCTGCGATGACCAGATTCCTAGTGTAGAGAGTTTTAAATCTGATCTACTAACTTACGCGTTCCTTTACCAGGCTGGCAGTTTCCGATTTTCTTAAAGATTATCAGAAGATATGTCCATGTAAAGCTGTTTCCGGACGCCTTGTCTGATTGACCGTTATAGTCGTCTGTGCTACGTTCAATTTTGATCATTTGCGTGTATCGGGAAGCTCTATGCCCTTATTTCGTTTTCACCACATACTGCTGGCGCTGGCTATATTTTCAAGTGCCTGCACACCGGTTGCAGCGCCGAAGAACCCAGGCGAACCTGCGATGGAGCCTGTCCCGTACCAGTCTCGTTTGAATGAGCCGCAATCGAACGCCTATTTCGAATACATGAAGGCTCGCATGCTGCTGGCTGATGGAGACCACCAAGGAGCTGCGGCAGCCTATCGAGCCGCCATTGATTACGATCCGAACGAAGTGAAACTGCAGTTCGAACTGGCAGAACTCTATATTGCGCTCGAGAAGCCGGAAGAAGCTATCAGGACCGTTGAAGATATCCTGTTGCACAACCCGGACTCGATCCGGGCGAACCTGACCCTTGGCAATGCGTATTTCGGGAATCGCGAGGAGGGCAAGGCGATTCCTTATTTCCGCCATGTTCTCGAACTGGACCCGGACAAGGAACAGGTCCGTCTGCACCTGGCAATTGCGCTGGTGCGGGTTGGAGACGTCGACAAGGCCTCTGACCAGCTCAAGGAACTTCTCCGCCGTCACCCGGAATCCCGGGCCGGCCGCCTGGCTATGGCGCGCCTTTACCGCGAGACGGGCTTAAGCCAACTCGCTGTCGCCGAATATCGCGATCTCATTACTCGCAATCCCGGTCTTGATCAAGCCTACATTGAGCTAGGCTTGCTTTACGAGGAGTTGCGGGATTGGAAGAATGCTCTGGATGTCTTTTCTGAGGCCATAGAGCAGCGTCCTCTTGATTTTGCTCTCCGTCATCACCTGTCACGGGTTTTCGTTGGCATGAAGAGATACGATGACGCTCTTGAACAGCTCAACATCATAATTGACCTCAAACCTGACGATTTCGAAGCCCGCCGCAAGGTCGGCCTGATTTTCCTTGAACAGAAACGCTGGTCGGATGCCGTGCCGGTGTTCCGTGAAATGCTCGATCTCGAGCCCGGCCTTGACCCGGCCCGTTATTACCTCGGCACCGCTTATGAGCGGCTTTCGAAATGGGACCTGGCTCTTGATGCATTCATGGGAATCGACAAGGAGTCCGCTCTATACGATGATGCCTTGTCACATATAGGCTATATCTATATGGAAAATAATCGCCTTGACGAAGCGATCGGCCTGCTGGAAGCGAGGATGAAGGAAGGGCCTCCCAGACCGCAGGTTTACAATTACCTGACGTCGCTCTACATGGCGAATAACCAGCAGAGTCAGGCTGTCGAAACGATTGAAGAAGGCGTCACACTTTATCCGGAAAATGTCGACCTGCTTTATCAAAAAGCAATGGTTTACGAGCGTTCAGGTCGCCACGAGGATGCCTGGCAAGCCATGAAGAATCTGCTTGCCGTCGATGATGAACATGCCGAGGCCCTGAATTTCCTTGCCTATGCTCTGGCCGTTGATAACCGCGACCTTGACGAAGCAATCGTCTATGCAGAGAAAGCCGTTGAGCTGAAGTACGCACCCCATATCCTCGATACGCTTGGCTGGGTTTACTATCGTCAAGGCCGCCTGATAGAAGCCCTCAAGGTGATCGAGGAAGCCAGCCGCCAGCTCAATGACGATGCGGTGATTTACGAACATCTTGCAGAAATCCACCTGGCGTTAAAGAATATGGAAGAATCCCGCGCGGCCTTCGAAAAAGCGCTCGAGCTGCAACCGGATAACAACGACTTGCGGGACAGATTTGAAAAACTTTTTGGACCATGATAGTGCCCTGCCGATGAAATGTGCCATCACTCTCCTGCTTGTCACGTCTCTGTTGATCTCATGCGGCCCGGTTCGCCCCAAACTTGGCAGCCCGGTTAATGCCGATTTTGCTGCAGAGCTTATTGCTGGCTGGCGCGAAAACTCATCACGAATCGAAACGATAAAGGGGCTCGCCAGAGTGCAGGTCGAGGCCCCGATGAATAATGTCAACGGGACCCAGGTTGTCCTGGTCGAAAAACCTGACAAGTTGCGCGCCGAGACCCTTACCCCTTTCGGTGTGCCGATGTTGATGATAACAGCGGACGGCAAAAAACTCGGCGTCTCGCTTCCGGCCCAGAACCTGTATTATGTCGGCACCGCATCACCGGAGAACCTCGACCTGTTCCTCCACATCCCCCTTGAATTAAAGGACCTGGTCGGTGCGATGCTCTACCAGTCGCCATTGATCGAGGCCTGGAAAGAGGATGCCTATGCTCTGCAGGAAGGGGGATGGCTGATCCAGCGATATGGTACTTCAAGCCGCCAGGAGTTGATCTTCAATGCCATGCGGCAACTTGTCGAAATCGCTTTTTTCGAGGACA
>JABAOE010000057.1_pt1 | contig 39004 bp, 30 predicted proteins | sample 7062141 | NCBI WGS metagenome assembly JABAOE01 (sample SAMN14538627, study PRJNA623070) | marine sediment metagenome | biome: marine biome [ENVO:00000428]; feature: marine pelagic biome [ENVO:01000023]; material: deep marine sediment [ENVO:00002113] | place: India: Gulf of Khambhat ...
TTCGAGCTCGCCTACTACGCCCTCGATCCGACGATCCGGGTCATCTCGCCGTGGAAGGACCGCGAATTCCTGGAGCGCTTCCGCGGCCGCCCGGAGCTGCTGGCCTACGCCGAGGAGCACGGCATCCCCGTGACGGCCTCTCGTGCCAAGCCCTACAGCGAGGACGACAACCTCCTGCACATCAGCCACGAGTCGGGGATCCTCGAAGACCCGTCTCTCGAGCCGGACGAGGAGATCTTCTCGCGCACGGTCGCCCCGGAAGACGCGCCCGACCGGTCGACGCGGATCCGGATCGACTTCCGCGACGGGTTGCCCTCGCGTGTGGAGAACCTGGACGACGGCACGATGAAGGAGGGTCCGCTGGAGCTGTTCACCTACCTCAACGAGCTGGGCAGCGAGAACGGCATCGGCCGGCTCGACCTCGTGGAGAACCGCTTCGTCGGCATGAAGTCGCGCGGCATCTACGAGACGCCCGGCGGCACGATCCTGCACATCGCCCACCGCGACATCGAGGGCATCGCGATGGACCGCGAGGTGCGGCGGCTGCGCGACATGCTCTCGGCCAAGCTCAGCGAGTTCATCTACAACGGGTTCTGGTTCAGCCCGGAGATGGACTTCCTGATGGCCGCGATCGACAAGAGCCAGGAGGTCATCGACGGCAGCGTGAAGCTCAAGCTGTACAAGGGCAACGTCACCGTGCTCGGCCGCGAGTCGAGCAGCTCGCTGTACGACCGCGAGCTCTCGAGCATGGACATCGAGGGCGGCTTCGACCAGAAGGACTCGGAGGGCTTCATCAAGATCAACGCGATCCGCTTGATGGCGCACAACGCGATCATGAACAAGAAGAAGCATCACTGGGGTGTCGAATGAAACTCTGGGACAAGGGATACCCGCTGGATCCGGCGATCGAGGCGTACACGGCCGGCGACGACGTCGATCTCGACCGCGCCCTCGTGAGTTACGACTGCACCGCCTCCGCAACGCACGCCCGGGTTCTCGAGAAGGCGGGCGTCCTTACCGCGGAGGAAACCGCGCGCATCGTCGAGACGCTCGCCGAGCTGAAGAGCGAGGCCGACCGCGGCGAGTTCACGATCCGGCCCGAGGAGGAGGACGGGCACACGGCGCTCGAGAACCGGCTGGTGGCCAAGCTCGGGGACGTCGGCAAGAAGATCCACACCGCCCGCTCGCGGAACGATCAGGTCGTCACGGCGTTACGGCTCTACATGAAGGAAAGGATGTCCGACGTCGGCTCCGGGATCGACCGGCTCGTCGCGGGCCTGCGGGAGCTCGTCGACGAGCAGGGCTCGGTCGAGCTACCGGGTTACACGCACACGCGCCGGGCGATGCCCTCGTCGATCGGCCTGTGGCTGGGTTCGTTCATCGAGAGCCTGGACGATACGAAGAGCACGATCAAAGCGGCGCGCAACCTGATCGACCAGAGCCCGCTGGGAACGGGCGCCGGTTACGGGATCCCGGTTCTCGAGATCGATCGTGAGTTCGCGGCGCGCGATCTCGGCTTCGCCCGCGTCCAGGTCAATCCGCTGTACGTCCAGAACAGTCGCCCCAAGTTCGAGGCGATCGCGGTCTCGGCGCTGGTCGACGTGATGGCCGATCTGAACAAGCTCGCGACGGACCTGATCCTGTTCACGGCGGAGGAGTTCGGTTTCCTGTCGCTGTCGCGCCAGGTCTGCACCGGCAGCTCGATCATGCCGCAGAAGCTGAATCCCGATGTGCTGGAGATCCTGCGCGCGCGGTACCACGAGGTGCTCGCCCACGAGTTCCAGATTCGCTCCATCGCGGGCAACCTGATCTCCGGGTATCACCGCGACTTCCAGTGCACCAAGCAACCGTTGATGCGAAGCTTCGAGACGACGCTGAATTCGCTCGACGTGCTGTGCGTGGTCGTTCGCGCCCTGACCGTCGACCGCGAGGCCTGCGAGAAGGCCTGCTCCGGCGACGTCCACGCCACGGGGCGCGTCTACCAATTGGTTCGCGAGGGCGTTCCGTTCCGGGATGCTTACAGGAAGGTCGCGGCGGAGCTGTTCAAGGACCCGCCTTCTTCGTGAAGGTGATGAAGTAGTTCTCGGCGAAGGCCGGGATCTCGATCTCCTCGAGGAACGCGAAGCCTGCGGCCTCGATCTCGGCCCGTGTGTCGGTCTTGCCGGCACGGACGTGATCGAGCACCCACTCGCGCGATTCGCCCGGAATCCGCTCGAAATCGATCACGACCAACCGGCCGCCCTCGGCGAGGGCGCGACGGATCGAGGCCAGCATCGGCTCGACCGCCTCCAGGTGGTGGTAGGTGTCGCAGAGGAAGACGAGGTCCACCGATTCCGGCGGCAAACCGATGGAATCGACCCGGCCGAGGACGGCCGTCACGTTGTCCAGCCCGGCCTCGACGTGGGTGCGCTGGATGTGCTGGAGGAAGGCCGGCGAGATCTCGACGGCGTGCACCCAGCCGCTCTTGCCGACGGCCTCGGCGAACAGCCGCGTGTACAGGCCGGTGCCGGCACCGACGTCGGCGACGCGGTCCCCTGCCGCGATCCGGGTCGCGCGCAGGACGTCCATCCGGGCTTCGAACACCTCGCGGCTCTCGCCCTCGAACATCCGGACCCACTGCTCGACGTCGACCTCGGGATCGACGAAGCGCTGGTTCAGCTCGGCCGGGGCCCCGGTGACCTTCGGCTCGTCGCCGGTTTGACCGGCGACCAGGACCGCCGGAACGAACAGCCATGCGAGGGCGCTCGTGAATCGTGCTCGACGCATCAGGCAACGGTCCAGGCGCTGTAGCCGAGCAATACCATCGCGCCGAGGCTGACGATCAACAGCATTCCGGCCGGCATGAACTTGCCGGTCTTGGCCAGACGCTTGCCGAAGACCACCGCGAGTGCCGCGGCCAGCCCGCAGCCGATCCAGAGCCCGGTTTCCAGCGCGGCAAACGTCGCGCCGAACGCCGCGAGTAGCACCAGGCCGGAGCCGACTCCCGCGTACAGTGAGACCTTCGAGCCGGCGCGGGAGCCCATCGCGCCCCCGGCGATCATCAACACGGCATAAATCAGCAGGACCCATTGACCTAGACCCATGGATACGACCCCTTGTGCGAGGAGGTTATGCTAGCCGTGGTTCCGAGCGGAATCAACGACGCGCTGGAATAGCCGGACCGCTGGCGGGGTTCTCGCTACCCGGATCCGAAAGAATCGAACGTCATGAAACGCTCGCTTCTCATCACGCCGCTCCTGCTGGCATCGCTCGGCACCGCCGCGAGCGAGACGCTGGACCGTTACGACGATTTGCTCGCGCGCTACGTCGTGGGCGGCGACGTGCGCTACGACGCGTGGCGCGCGAACATGACCGATCGCGACGCTCTGGCCGAGATCATCGTTGCGTTCGAGTCCAGCGCCCCTTCTTCACTCCAACCGAACGACCGTTACGCGCTGTACATCAACCTGTACAACGCGAAGACGCTGCAGATCGTGCTCGACGGCGATCCCGAACATTCCATCAAGGAGTTGAGTCGAGCGCGGTTCGGCTACGGCATCTTTTACAAGAAGCTGATCAACTTCGACGGCGGGTTCGTCTCGCTCAACTCGCTGGAGAAACGGTTGCGCGAGGAGTCCGGCGACCCGCGCGTCCACTTCGCCGTCAACTGCGCGTCGCGCTCCTGTCCTGTGTTGCTCGACGAAGCTTACCGTGGCGATCGCCTCGACGAGCAGCTGGAGCGGCAGTCGTTTTCGTTCCTGGAGCGCGACGATGCGTTGCGCCTGGAGGATCGCGGCTTCGGCGCACCCGTGGTGCGGCTGTCGAAGATCTTCGACTGGTACGCCAAGGATTTCGGGGGAACCCGGGGTGTCCGGCGGTTCGTGCAAGCGTACGCTCCGCAGCCGATTCGGGAGCGGATCGCCGATGGTGGCTTCCGCGTGGCACACATGGAGTATGACTGGCGTCTCAATCGTGCGGACTGATCGCGCTTGGTTCATACTCCCACGGCGCGATCCAGCGATGCGGGAGAAGACGTGAGCCAACCGTCCGACTACTTGACCTTGAAGCTCTGGCTGATCGTATTGCTCGAGTTGATCAGCCCGATCCCCGTGTTCCTGACCATCGGCGCGATCGTCGTGTTGTTGACGAGGCCGCCCTGGTTCCGGCAGATGGTCGACGAACTCTACAGCCGCTGAGTCGGGTGCTAGATTGTGTGCCTACGGAGACCGTCATGAGCGACATCGATATCAAGCCGGGCGAGCGTCCGCCGGACCCGCCGATCGACGGCAACCACTCGAAGCTGATCAGACACAACGGCGATCACACCTGGAAGGACGTTCCGCTCGAGCCCTACAAGGAAACGACCGAGCTGTGGAAGGGCATCACGCGTCGCGAGCTGATCGGCAAACGCGGCGAGACAACCAAGTTCCACGTGCGCTACTTCGAGATCAAGCCCGGCGGGTTCAGCACGCTGGAGAAGCACGAGCACGAGCATGCCGTCATGGTCACCCGCGGAAAGGGCGAGGTGCAGTTCGGCTGTTACATCTACCACGTGGAAATCGGCGACGTGGTCTATGTCGGGCCCTCCGACCCGCACCAGTTCCGCAATCCCGAGGACAACGACGAACCGTTCGGGTTCATGTGCATCGTCGACGCCGACCGTGACGTTCCGGTGGCCGTCGACGGCCTCGGCGCCTGCTACATCTGTAGCTAGCTCGGCGCTTGCGCTCCGGAAGATGAGGATCGGCATGCCGCCGGATCGACATCGTCGACGGGATCTATCCTTCCGGCACGGGGACGGCTCGGGCGCGTTCGACGAGCGATTCGTCCCCGAGCTCCTCGCAGACCTCCTGCAAGCGCTCGAGATCGGGCCCGCGCCAGCGAAGATCGGCGACGGACTCGGCGAGCGGGGCGTCGGTGCGTAGCGTCGCCAGCGTGCGGTAGAGACCGGCCTCCTCGCGCATCTCCGCGAGGTTGGCGGCGAGGGCCGCGGCGCCACGCACCTTCACGGTCCAGGCATCGGGATCGTCCGGGATCGCTTCCAGATGCCGGTATTCCGCCAGGACGGTCGAGGCGGATTTTGCTCCCCAGCGTGGGATGCCGGGGATGCCGTCTGCGGTGTCCCCGACCAGCGCCAGGTAGTCGGGCATCGACGCGGGCTCGATGCCGAACTTGGCTCGGACCCCCTCCTCGTCGAGCACGAGGTTGCGGCGTCGGTCGACGACGACGATCCGCTCCCCTTCCACGCACTGGGCCAGGTCCTTGTCCGGTGTGCACAGCCTCACGGTCTCGACCTGCGGGTCGGCGCCGTAGCGGGCGGCCGCCGTCGCCATGGCGTCGTCGGCCTCGAACTCGACCATCGGCCAGACCACGAACCCCAGCGCCTTGCAGACCTCCTCGGCCGGGTGGAACTGCGCGTCCAGCTCGGGCTCGAGCCCCTCGCCGGTCTTGTACCCCTCGAACAGATCGTTGCGGAACGACTCGACCGTGTGATCGAAGGCGATGCCGACGTGTGTCGCGCCCTCGGTGCGGACCAGCCTCAGCATCGAGCGCGCCAGGGCGCGCACCGCCCCGATCTCCGCACCGGCCGGGGTCTTGGCCTCGGGCGCGCCGAAGTAGGCGCGAAACAGCTCGTACGTTCCGTCGACCGCATGCACGTGCATGACGCCAATCATATGGGGTCAAGTCTTGGCATGCGACATCCGGTCAATTCTTGACGTTTGCTCGGCTCATCATATGGGGTCAAGTCTTGGCATGCGACATCCGGTCAATTCTTGACGTTTGCTCGGCTTGGATGTCGCATGCCAAGACTTGACCCCAAAAACAAAAAGAAGGCCCGGCGATTTTCAGGGGGGGGATCGCCGGGCCGAGGAAGACGTGCGAACTTTGGCTACGTGGCTGCGGAAACCTCCGGGGTGGCGGCGGGCGCTTCATGCGCGGCTCGCTTGGGGCTGATCGCTGCGGCCATGATCAGCCGCAGGTCGTCGAAGATCGTGTAGAACGCGGGGACGACGAGCAACGTGAGCAACGTCGCCGTGATCAGGCCCCCGATCAACGTGAGGCTGAAGCTCGTGTAGCTCAACCCGATGCTGTTCGCGCCGGCAAGCGCCAGCGGGATCATCCCTCCGATCGTCGTGATCGCGGTCATCATGATCGGGCGGAAGCGGCGGTGGGTCGCCATCAGGATCGCTTCCTTGCGTTCGTGTCCCCGCGCTCGCAGGCGGTTGATGTAGTCGACCAGCACGATGCCGTTGTTGACGACGATGCCGATCAGCAGGATCAACGCGACCCCGCCGAAGAAGTCGAGGTCCTTGCCGGTGAGGATGTGCCCCCACATCATCCCGATCGAAGACAACGGGATCGTGACCAGGATCGACAACGGCAGGATGAAGCTCTCGAACAGGAAGCCCATCAACAGGTAGATGAAGACGATCGACAGGGTCAGCGCGAACTGGATCCCGGCGAGATCGTCGTTGAGGTCCTGGGTCCTCCGCGTATCCCCGCCGAACGAGATGCCCTCCGGCAGGTCGATGTTGGCCTGCAGCATCGCGATGCGGCCTCGCGTTTCGTCCTCCTTGCCCTCTTCGAGCTCGAGCGTGATCGTGCGGCCGATCATCTTGTCGCGGCGCACGATGACGGTGGACTCCGGCAGCACCCGCGTGCTCGTCAGGGCCGAGAGCGGCAGCATCTCGCCGGTCTGGGTCGGGACCTGGAAGCTGTTCAGCTCGGTCAGGCTCTCGCGATCCTCCTCGGCGAAGCGGACGCGGACCGGCACTTCACGCCCTTCCGTGTGGAACTTGGGTAGCGCTTGCCCGCGCAACGCGTAACCGACGACGCCCGCGATGATCTGCGGGTTGACGTTGAGGTGCTGGGCCTTCTCGCGGTCCACGACCAGCCCCAATTCGTTGGGGATCTGTGCTCCGGTCTTCTTCTGACCGAGCACCCCCTCGACCTGGCCGAACAGCGGCGCCAGCTGGTTCACGACCTGCGTCACCTTGTCGGGATCCTCGCCGCGGACGAATACCTTGGCGATCTGCTTTTTCTCGTCGGAGCCCTGCTGCTCGGTTCCCGTGAAGACCTCGACGCCGGGTTTTTCCGGGAACGCCTCGACGTACATCTTCATCGATTCCTTGACCGTCGGCTTGTTCTTGAGGTCCTTGTAGAACCAGGCGTCCATCTGCCCGAAGCCGTCCTCGTGATAGATGAAGAACCCTTCGAGGCCGGTCTCCTCGCGGTGCGCTTCCATCACCTGCTCGACCTCGTTGAAGTAGTCCGCGGCATCGTCGAGCGTCATGCCCGGCGGGAGGTCGAACTGGATGTTGAACTGCGCCTGTTCCTCATCCTGCTGGCCGACGAACTTGGTCGTGGCGTTGTAGACGTTGACGCTGACCAGCAACACGGCGATGACGCCGAGGATCAAGCCGAAGCGGCGCTCGAGCGAGACCTCGAGCAGCCGGTTGTAGGCGTCGTTGAGCTTGCCGAACGTGCGTTCGTAAGCCCCGAGCAGGAATCGGTTGAAGCGCTGGTGCAGGACGTCGAAGCGGGACGGCGCGGCCGACAGCGTCTCGCGCCTCGACAGGGTCAAGTACACACACAGCGGAATGAAGACGAGCGCCACGACCAGCGAGCCGCTGACCGAGACCGCGACCGGCAGCGCCATGCGCATCAGGAAGAAGCCCATCGGGCCCTCGATCAGCGCGGCGGGCAGGAACACGATCACCGTGGTCAGCGTCGACATGGTGATCGCCAGCGCCACCTCACCGGCGCCTTGGATGCAGGCCTCGCGGCGCGGCAAACCCTCGCGCCGTAACCGGTGAATGTTCTCGGCGACGACGACCGAGTTGTCGACGAGCAGGCCGATGCAGATCATCAAGCCGATCAGAGTCAGGATATTGAGGGTCTCGCCCGCGAAGTACATGATCGTCAGCCCGAAGACCAGGCTGATCGGGATCGAGAAAGCGACGATCAGCGTCAGCCGCACGCGGCGCATGAAGAAAAACAGCACCGCGCAGGCCAGCGCGCCGCCGAACGCTCCGCTCTTGATCAGCGTGCCGAGGCTCTCGTCGATGATCTCGCCCTGGTCGAAGAAGCTCTCCAGCTCGAGCCCGGCGAGCCGCGGGTTCTCCTTCAACTCCTCGACGAGTGCGTCGAGCCGACGGGTCACCTCGCGGGTGTTGGCCTGCGACTCCTTGATGACCTGGACGGCGACGGCCGGTGAGCCGTTGATCCGGGCACGATATTCCTTGTCGGGTTCCTCGTACGTGATCCTGGCGACGTCCTTCAGCCGCGTGGACAGCCCGACGAGCCGGTTCTCCAACTGCTCGACCGTGCTGTAGCTGGCGATCGAGCGCAGCAGCAGTTTTCGCGTCCCGGTGATGACGGTCCCGCTGGCCATCGTGAAGTTGTCCGAGCCCAGGTCCTGCGCCAGCTCGTAGATGTTCAGCCCGGCGGCGTTGGCCTTCTCGCGGTCGAGCTCGATCAGGATCTCCTTCTCCTCGAGACCGAAGACCTGGACGGTGGCCACGCCGTCGAGGCGCTCGACGGGAATGATCACGTCGTTCTGGATCAGATCCCACGGGTCCTCGAGGTCCGGATCGACGGCGATCCCGATCATGAAGACCGGGAATCCGGAGCTGCTGTTCTTGCGGATGAAGACGCGGTCGGCGTCCGCGGGGAAGTCGATACGCGCGCGCTGGACCCGGTCGCGCACCTCACGATAGGCCACGGACATGTCGCTGTTCTGCTTGAAGCGGATGAACACCTGGGACATGCCGGGGAAGCTCACGCTGGTGATCTTGTCGATCCCCTTGACCGTGCTCAGCTCTTCTTCGACAGGGATCGTGATCTTGTCCAGCACCTCGCGCGGCGGCGCGTCCTGCCAGGGCACCTGGACGAAGAGCATCGAGCCGACCCATCCGCTGGGGATCATCTCGGCCGGAATGCTCAGGGCGGCGATCGTGCCGACCACCGCGACCGTGACGGCGATCATCAGCACCGTGATGCGGCGATCCAGCGAGAAGCGCGGCAGGGCCGGTTCCTTGTCGAAGTCGCGCGTCATGGCGTCACCGAATCCGCACCCAGCGGAACGGCTGTCCTGTCCCGCTTCTTGGTCGTGGCTCCGGCGAGCCAGGCGACGATGCCGTCGAGCAGCGAGTAGATCGTGGGAATCACGACCAGCGTCAACGCCGTCGACGTGATCAGGCCGCTGATCACCGCGACGGCCATCGGCGCGCGAAGCTCGGCTCCGTCACCGATGCCCAGTGCCAGCGGGAGCAGGCCGAGCACCGTCGTGGCCGTGGTCATCAGGATCGGCCGCAGGCGAATCGAGCCTGCAGTCATGATCGCCTCGCGCTTCTCGACGTTACGGGCGCGCAGCTTGTTGATGTAGTCGACCAGCACGATCGCGTTGTTCACGACGATGCCGGCGAGCATGATCATGCCCAGGAACACCACGATCGAGAGGTTCATGGAAAACAGCTTCAACGCCAGGAACGTCCCGACGAAGGCCAGCGGGATCGTGAGCATGATCACCAGCGGGTGGATCAGCGACTCGAACTGCACCGCCATGATCACGTAGACCATGAAGATCGACAGTCCGAGCGCCAGCACGAGGCTGCGCTGCGAGCGTTCCCACTCCTCGCTCTGCCCGCGGATGTCGAAACCGAGCTGCGCCGGCCAGGCGATCTCGTCTCTCAATGCCTCGCGGATCGAGGTCGACGCCGCGGACAGGGAACCCTTGTCCAGGTTGGCCTGGACGAGCGCCACACGGCTTCCGTCGACCCGGCGGACCTCGCTGGGACCCTCGCCGAGGGTGACGTCGGCGACGGAGTGCAACGGGATCGGGCGATCGCCGCCGGGGTTGACGATCAACGCCCGGACGTCCTCGACGGTCTCGCGATCGCCCATGTCGAGCCGCACCAGGATCGGGATACGACGGTCCGTCAGGTTGAAGCGCGTGGCCTCGAAGCCCTTGACCTTGTCGCGCACGTGGCGCGCGACCTCGGCGATGTTCAGGTCGTAGAGCGCGAGCTTGTCGCGGTCGTAGACGATCTGCACTTCGGGGGCTCCCGGGCGCAGCGTCGTCTCGACATCGGCCAGACCGGGGAGACGCTCCATGATGTCCTTGGCCTTCTGGCCGTATTCACGCAGCAAGCTGAGGTCGGTACCGTAGATCTCGACCTCGATCGGGGTCTTCGAGCTGAACAGCACCGGGCGCACGACGCGCGCTTCCAGGTCCGGGATCGCGACGAAGCGCTCGCGCAGTCGGTCGACGACCCGCTCCTCGACGTCGGCCGAGCGGCTGGCCTCGTCGAGCACGACCTTGAAACGGGCCGAGTGCTCGCCCTCGTCGCTACGGGTGGTGTTGGCGGCGTCGTAACCGACGGTGAGGATCAGGGATTCGATGTGATCGCGCTCGGCAAGAATCGCCTGCTCCACCGGCGCCGTCACGCGCTCGGTCTCGTGAAGCGGCGTCCCGACGGGGAGTTGGACCTCGACGGTAAACTCACCCTGATGGACCTCCGGCAGTAGCTCGCTGTCGAGCGAGGTGCCCGCGTCCCAGGCGAACCAGATGCAGACCGCCATCAGCATCACGACGATGCCCGGGTGGTTGAGCGCGCCGCGCAGCACCTTGGGATAGGTGCGATTGGCGAAGGCGAGCGTCCCGCCGACCAGCTTTGCCGGCGCCCAGGTGATCACCCGGAAGGTGAAGACGGCCGCGGGAACGAGCGCGGCCCGCGTGAAGGCGGCAAAGCCCATCACCGCCAGGACGGCCGGTTTGCCGAGGACCCATTCGAGGACGCTTCCGATCACGAAGCGGATTACGACCTCGTAGAGCAGCCCGAAGGCGAACACCGGCAGAGAGATGACCGCGGTCAGCGGCCACATCACGAAGGCCAGCCAGCGAGCGAGCTTCGTCTGGCGGAACGGGAACGCCAGCAACAGCTTGAACGTCCGCCACACGGCAGGCAGCCCGTGGCGGAACGCCCGCATGGAGGACCACCGCCACAGGCCCGTGGTGCGCTTGGTGTAGGGATCGTTGGCGAGGGTGCCGCGGAACGCCTGGATCGCGACGGTCACCCAGCCGATGACCACCGCCAGCGCGAACAGGGCACCGATCCCCTGGGCGGCCTGCGGGTTGGTCGAGGCGAGAAGACTGATCCCCAGCACACCGGCGACCACGCCGGTCGTTCCGAGGCCGAGCCCGGTTCGGTTGGCCAGCATCGGGATGAAGAACAGCGCGACACCGGCCGAGGCGAGCAGCGAGAAGACGACCGCGAAGCCGAGGTCGCCGAACGCCTGCCCCGCGATGCCCTCGACGAACACCATCGGGAAAAAGACCGCAACCGAGGTCAGCGTCGAGGCGACCACCGCGGAGCGGACTTCCATCGTGCCGCGGATGACCGCCTGGGTCATCGTGTCGCCTTCTTCCTTACACCGATAGATCGACTCGAGCACCACGATCGACGAGTCGACCAGCATGCCGATGCCCAGGGCGAGTCCGCCCAGCGACATGATGTTGAGCGTGATGCCCATCGAGTTGAGCGGCGCGAAGGTGACGAGCAGGGAGGCCGGGATGCTCACCGCGATGATCGCGGTGCTCTTGAAGTTGCGCAGGAACAGGTACAGCACCGCGATGGCCAGGAAACCTCCGAAGATCGCCGTGTCGCGCACGTTGGAGATGCTGCTCTCGATGAACTGCGAACGATCCGCCACCACGGTCATGAAGGCCGCTTCGGACTTGTACAGCGTGGCGTTGAGCCCCGCCGCGCCGCCGGGACCACCCGGCCGGCCACGGCCGCCCGGCCCGGCCGCGACGGCCTCCGGATCGGCCTCTTTCGCGCGGGCCCTCTCGATGTCGAACTCGCCGAGCATGCGGCCCACGCGGTCCGACACGGCGACGATGTTCGCGTCGGCTTCCTTGTAGATGTCGATCTGGACGCTCTCGTTGCCGTCGGTGCGCGTCAGGATCTCGCGTTCCTTGTGCGACCAGGTCACCTCGCCCAGATCCTTGATCCGGACGGGGCGCCCCTCGAAATTGGAGACGATCGTCTCCTCGATCTGGTCGAGACTCTCGAACTCGTTGAGCGTGCGCACCATGTACTCGGTGCGCCCCTCGATCAGCGTGCCGCCGGCGACGTTGATGTTCTCCTGGGCGAGCCGGTCGATCACGTCTTGAATCGAGATCCCTGTGCGTCGCAGCGCGGCCGCATCGATCGAGACGTGAATCTCTTCTTCGAGGCCACCGCGCACCTGAACGGCGGCGACGCCCTTGATCGGCTCGAGCTCGCGTTTGATCTGCTGCTCGGCGAGACGGCGCAGACGGCGCAGGCCTTCCTCGCCCTCGTAGCGCGGGCCGTCACCCGAGAGGCTGAGCTCGATGATCGGGTCGAGCGACGGATCGAAGTGCAGGATCAGCGGGCGCTCGGCCTCCTCCGGCAGGAACACGCGGTCGAGCTTCTCGAGCACGTCCTGGGTCGCGTCGGACATCTCGGTGTCCCAGGCGAACTCGAGCACGACGTCGGAAACGCCGGCGCGGTTGATGCTGCTGATCTTCTGCAGTCCGCCGACGACGCCCAACGCCTCCTCGATCGGCCGCCCGATGTCGTTCTCGACCTCCTCGGGAGCCGCGCCGGGATACTCCGTGCGCACGGTCAGCGTCGGGTAGGTCAACTCGGGCATCAGCGTGACCGGCAACCGGCCGAGGGACAGGTAGCCGAACACGACCGCCGCGAGCGCAACCATCAGGATGGCGACGGGTCTGGAGACGATGAAGTGCTTGCTCGACTCCGTTTCGCTCGCCGTCGGGCTCATAGCGACGCCCTTGCGACGACCTCAGCGGTTTCTTCGGTCGCTTCGGGCTCGACCGTCGTGGTTCCCTCTTCACCGGGGATCTTGACGAGAGCGCCTTCCTTCAGACCGGCCTGACCGGCGATGACCACGCGGTCACCCGCAACCAGACCGGAGGTCGGCTCGATGTTGTACTTGTCGGTCAGCAACGGCTCGAAGAACACACGCTCGACCCGGTTCTTGTCCTTCAGGCGGTAGACGTACATCTGGTCGTTGTCGTAGACGACGGCGCGTTTAGGCACGAGCACCGCTTCGTTGTGCGTCGTCGTGATCAGGTTGACGTCGACGTACATGCCCGGGCGCAACCCGGGCTTGGCGCCGACGGCCACGGTGACCTTGACCGTACCCGACTTGGCGTCGACGATCGGGGCGATACGCTTCACGGTGCAGGCGTAATCGAGCCCCGGGGCGGCCTGCGCCGACACGTGGGCCGGCAGTCCGGTGCGCAATTCCGTGAGGTGCTTCTCGGGGATGTAGATGCGTGCCACGATCGAGTCGAAGTCGATCATGTCGAAGAGTTCCTGCCCGATCTGGACCTGGTCGCCGAGGTTGACCATGCGCGCCGTGACGGTGCCGGAGATGGGGGCGCGGACCTCGGTGTAGCCCAACTCGCGCTCGGCGTCGGCCAGCTCGATGCGGAGTTGCTCGAGCTCGTAGCTCTTGTTGTTGAACTCTTCCTCGCTGATCAGCTCTTGTTTGTAAAGGCGCTCCTGGCGCACGAACTCACGTTCGGCCTTGGCGACCTGGCTTTTGACCTTGGCAAGGGCGCTGGTCTGCTCGTCGTTCTGCAGGCGAAGCAGGACCTGGCCGCGACGCGCGCGGTCACCCTCCTCGACCAGCAGCTCGACGACCTGGCGCTGGGCCTCGGCGACGACGCTCACTTCGCTCTCGGCCTCGAGGTTCGCGGAGAACGCGAGCACGGACTCGATCTGGCCGAGCGCCAGCTCGCTGACCTCGACGGGGACGGCTTCTTCTTTCTTCCCGTCCTTGTCGCCGTCCTTGCCCTTGTTGCGGTCTTTCTTCTTCTTGTCTTTGTCGTCGGCCTCGTTTTCGTTGGTGGCCGGCGCCGCCTCGATCGAGTCCTTCGAATCGTTCTCGGCTTCCGTGGCACCGTCCGCGCCGCTGCAGCCCAGCAGGAAACTGCCGAAGACGAGCAGGGCTACGATCAGGATCAAAGAAAAGGCTTGCTTGATGTTCACGACGTCCTCCGGCCAACCCCTCGACCTGCCTTAGATACGGGCCACCTCGCCGGGTGGTTCCGTCATGCGGTTTCCTGGGTCGGTGTAGTAATGACGATGGAGCGACCGCTCCGGTTACACCGGCGGCGCCAAAACGGAGCGGGCGGGCCGAATCGGGCAGTGAGCGGCTCAAAACCGCCCGGCCGTTGGCCGAGCGGACCCCGGACTAATTATAATAATGATAGGTCGACCGGCGTCTGAGCGGGCCCAGGCAAAGTCCACTACAATCCCCGGCCACGGAGCAAGGGTGTCCCATGAAGCTGATCGAGTGCGTTCCGAACATCAGTGAAGGTCGCGATCGCTCCGTGATCGACACGGTGACGGCCGAGATCGACTCCACCGACGGAGCGATCCTCCTGGACGTCGATCCTGGCGAAGCCACCAACCGCACCGTGATCACGTTCGCGGGGCCTCCCGACGCCGCCGTGGAGGCGGCGTTCCGCGTGATCCGCAAGGCCGCCGAGTTGATCGACATGAGCAAGCATCGCGGAGCGCATGCGAGGATGGGCGCGACGGACGTCTGCCCGTTCGTGCCGATGCAGGGTGCGACGATGAACGACTGCGTCGAGGCCGCCGGGCGTCTCGGCGAGCGCGTGGGCAAAGAGCTGGGGATCCCGGTCTACCTCTACGGCGAGGCGGCGCAGCGACCGGAGCGCAAGCGGCTGCCCGACATCCGCCAGGGCGAGTACGAGGCGCTGCCGGAAAAACTCAAGGATCGTTCCTTCGCCCCCGACTTCGGGCCCGCCGAGTTCAACCGCCGTGCGGGCGCGACGGCGATCGGCGCCCGGCCGTTCCTGATCGCGTGGAACGTCAACCTCAATTCACGCAACCGCAAGCTGGCCAACAAGGTGGCGGCCGAGCTGCGCGAGAAGGGCAAGATCAAACGGGACGCCAACAACAAGTTCGTCCGCGACGAGAACGGGAAGGTCCTGCGCCAACCGGGCCGCTTCACCGAGCTGCAGGGCGGCGGCTGGTACATCGACGAGTACGGCCGCGCGCAGATCTCCTTCAACCTCATGAACTACAAGGTGACCTCGCTGCACCAGGTCTTCGACGCGTGCGTCGAGGAGGCCGAGAAGCTCGGCGGCCGGATCACCGGGAGCGAACTCGTGGGGCTCGTCCCGCTCGACGCGCTGCTGGCGGCGGGCGATCACTACCTGGCCAAGCAGGGGCTGACGACGGGCGTGCCCGAGTCCGAGCGGATCCATGCGGCGGTGTTGTCGCTGGGGCTGGCCGAGCTCGCCCCGTTCGACCCGGCCGAGAAGATCCTCGAGTACAAGTATCGCGGCACGCCCAGCGGGCTCAAGGTGCTGCGTTTGACCGAGTTTTGCGACGAGCTCTCCAGCGACTCCCCCGCTCCGGGCGGTGGGAGTGTGGCGGCGCTCTGCGGATCGCTGTCGGCTTCGCTCTCCGCGATGGTCGCTACGTTGACCTGGTCCAAGAAGGGGCTGGAAGGGCGGCAGCCGGAAATGGGCCAGATCGGCCGCGCCGGGCAGGCCCTCAAGGACTGGTTCGTGGACGCCGTCGATCGCGATACCGATGCCTTCAACGCCGTGATCGGCGCCCGGCGACTACCCAACAAGACGGACGAGGAGAAGGCCGAGCGGCTGGAGGCGATCGAACTCGCCAACCAGTCGGCCACACGGGTTCCTCTCGCCGTGCTCGAACGCAGCGTCGAGGCCATGGATCTCGCCTTGAGGGTGGCTCGTCAGGGCATGGCCGCATCGGCCTCGGACGCCGGCGTTGCCGGAGCCTGTGCGCTCGCCGCTGCCGAGGGCGCTGCGCTCAATGTGCGGATCAACTTGCCGTCGTTGACCGACACGGACGTCGCCAAGGAGATCCGCACGTCCCAGGAAGCCTTGCTCGCGCGCGCGCGCACGACGATCGTCGAGGTTCAACGCGTCGTCGACGACGTGCTCGCCGGAGACTAGATCTCCCGCCCCGGACCGAGCGCCGGGTCCGGCGGGGCCAGCCGGTACAGCGTGCCGCGCCGTTCTCCGTGCTTTTGAAGCACGCCGTGATCGACCAGCTTGCGCAGGTTGTCTTTGAGCGTGTTGCGGTTCGCCCCGGTGGCCTCCAGCAGCAGGCCGGCGCCGACGGTGCCGTGCTCGCGGACCGCCTCCAGGATGGCCTGCTGGAGCGGCGGGAATGCGTGCGTGCGCTGCTCCAGGGCGATCTTCAGGTCGACCTTCTCGCGATGCCGGTCCAGCAGCTTCACGAAGAACTCGATCCACGGTTCGACGTTGGGGCCGCCGCCCCAGAAACGTGTCTGCGCCGCGTCGAAACTCTCCTGAAACTCGTCGCGCATCGCTTCGATCTGCACCTCGATACTGGCGTACGGGATGTGCGGGTATCCGGCACGGCGAAGCAGGTGACCGATCGCGAGGAACGTGGCGCGTCCGTTGCCGGTCTCGAACGGGCTCGCCGCCAGCAGCCCCAGTCCGAACGTCGCGATCGCCGGGATCGGGTGCCGCGAGGGATCACGCAACTCGTGCTCGAGCCAAGCGGTCAGCGCCTGGATCTGCGGTTCGATCTGTCGCGGGGAGAGCGTCGAGAACACGCGCCCCGTGGCCCGTCCCGATGCGTCGAACGCTTCGCGGATCAGAGGAGCCGAGCGCCAGGGGGTGGGTTGCTCCTCGTACGGACCGGTCACGGCGACGGCGTGCAGCAGAGCGAAGTCGGCCGGACGCAGGGGCCGGTTCGGCGAAGCGAACGTCGCTCCGAGGCCCGCCGCATACCCTTTGACCAGGACGTCGTCGCGCGTTCGCACGGCCTCGCCGCTGAGGATCCCGGCAACCTCGTTGTCGGAGATTCGCAACCCGGACAGACGGCAGGCCGCGGCGGTCGACTGGATTCTGGCCGCTTCGGCCATTGAAACCAGCCGCGAGGTCGACAGCGGGTTGCCCGCGTTCCATGAGCCGCGATGTTGGTCGATGCGAGAGATCCCTGCAAGGATCGGCTTCGTGAGGGGGAGGGGGAATTCCACGAGATCACCTACGCGGACACCCAAATACACCCAAACAGACTTCTATCTTTGGGTGTGCTCTTTGAATAGTCCGGGGTTTGGCGTCGATTCATCGTACGATGCGGCTTTCCGACGCTTAGGGAGCCTCCCGAGCCGACCGGACCCACCCAATCGCTCGCGATCCGCTCCCGATCCAGGGGCGCTGTACGTTCTACACCATTTTGCCGCCCCAATGGAAGGGGCTATACTCGCGTCAGGACACCCAAATGAGCGAGAACTCCTCGGAAAAGCGCGTCGGACACCGTTTTTTGGCCGGTCTGAAGGCCGCGGTCACGCTCGAAACGAGGGCCCTCTCCTGCCGGGCCGTCGACCTTCACCGGGGCGGAGTCCTGCTCGAGGGAAATCTGGAAGCCGATAGAGACGCCGTGGCCTTTGTTACGTTGAGCAGTTCGGCCGAGGATCTCAACTTCGAGTCACGCGGACGTGTGACTCACGTGGAACAGAACGACAAGAGCGGTCGAACGCGCATCGGCATCCAGTTCGAGTCGATGAGCGACGCACAACGCGAAACACTCGAGCTGCTGGTCTCACGCGTGGTCGAAGGCATGAGCCCGGCACCGTTGGCGCACCTTCCCCGCGACGCGACTATCGACGAGATCCGTGACGCCCTCAAGAGCATCCCGCTGGCACATCGGATCACCGTGGCCCAGAAGGCCCTGCCGCCTGAACGCAAGTTCCTGTTCCACGACGACAGCAACCTGGTGCTCGAAGCCATGTGTCGCAACCCCCACCTGACGGCCCCCGAGGTCATCCGCGTGCTGCGCATCCCGACGTTGCTGCCGACGACACTCGACCTACTCTCGCGCGATCCTCGCTGGACCGGGAACGAAGAGATCAAGATCATGATCGCGACGCACCCGCGGGTCACGCTCCCCGTCGCCGACCGGCTGGTCCGAACGCTGAGCCTGCCGGGGATTCGCAAGGTGATCCGGCTCCCCGGGCTCAACCCGACGATCAAGGATCGACTGGTTCAGTCCATCCCGCACAAACAGCTGCAGGGTTGGTAAGCCACGAGACCTAGAGCCGGTCTCCCTCGAACAGTTGCACGACCAGACCCGAGCGCAGCTTGGGCTCGAACCAGGTCGACTTCGGCGGCATGACCTGCCCCGCATCGGCCACCGCCATCACCTCGTCGAGGCTCGTCGGCCAGAGCGAGAAGGCGATCGCGTCGCGTCCCGAATCGACGCGTTTCTCGAGCTCCTGCATCCCGCGGATTCCGCCGACAAAGTCGATCCGCTTGTCGGTGCGGGGATCCCCGATCCCGAGGATCGGCTGCAGCAAACGTGTGGTCAGGATCGACACGTCGAGGCGGCCGACAACGTCGTCTTCGGGAACGATCTCGGGTTTGGCGGTCAGTAGCGACCAGCGACCGTCCACGTACATGCCGAAAGAGCCGCGGTGCGGAGGTTTCCGGGTGCGCCAGTCGGGTTGGACATGGAATCCGGCGTCCTCGATGCGCGCCACGAGCGCCTCGGGGTCCAGGCCGTTGAGGTCCGCGACCACACGGTTGTAGTCCAGCACGTGGAGTTGGTCCGCGGGAAAGTGGACCGCCATGAAGTAGGAGACCGGTTCCTCACCCGTCGGCTCGTCGATCTCGGCGATCCGCTGCTCGCTGAGCTTCGCCGCCGCGGCGCTCCGGTGGTGGCCGTCGGCCACGTAGGTCGCGCGGATGCGGGAGAACAGTGTCTCGATCTTGGAGCAGATGGCGGGATCGTCGATCTTCCAAAGCGTGTGCTGCACACCGTCGGGCGCGACGAAGTCGACATCCGGCGTGCGGTCGATCTGACCGTTGACCAGGGCGTTCAGTTCGGGGATCGACCGGTAAGTAAGGAAGATCGGGCCCGGCGTGGCATCGAGGGCGTCGTTCAGACGGATGCGGTCCTTCTCCTTGTCGGGCCGCGTGAACTCGTGTTTCTTGATGCGGCCGTCGAGGTAGTCCCGCACGGCCGCCGCGCCCACGACTCCGGTCTGTGTCCGGTCGTCCATGACGAGGCGATAAATGTAGTAGGCCGGAGCCTCGTCGCGCACCATGCGGCCGTCGTCGATCATCGCCCGCAGGTTGCCGGCCCCGGTGGAGTAGACACGGTCGTCGTAGGGATCGGTTCGCGGGTCCAGGTCGATCTCGGGCTTGATCACGTGGAGAAAGCTGTTCGGGTTGCCGCGCGCCAGCTGCCGCGCCTCTTCCGAGCTGAGGACGTCGTAGGGCGGGCTTGCGATACTGTCGGCCAGATCGTTACGCGGGCGCAGCCCTCGGAACGGACGGACGATCACCGGTCTAGCTTCCGAGCATCGACCCGATGTCGGTGACGGTCACCCCCTCGGGCGGCGTGTACGTGTAGTCCGTGTCGCGGACCTCGTCGGCCCCGAAGAACTCGTAGTCGACAAAGTCGATGGTCATGATCGGCTGCTCGCCGGCCACCGTGAGCCGGATCGGAAGACCGTCCTTCGCGTCGAGCACGAGGGTCAGGGAGTCGATGGCTTCTCCGAGAGCCGCCATCTGCGCAGAAGCGGCGAGTTGCTCGGGCGTGATCGTCGCGTGCAGCGTGACCCGCCCGTCCTCGACACCCTGGACCGTCAGATCGAACGCTTCGACGAGAGCGCTGATCTGCTCGATCGGATCCTGCCCCATGCCGCCCAAACCGCTGAGATCGGCACCGCTCATCTCGGCCAGCTTTTCGAATTGCTCGGTGGTGCCGCTCATCACCTGCTTCCCGCCGAGCATCGGCGAATCGATCTCGATCCAGAAGGTCGTGCCGTCGGAGACCGTCTTCATCGCCATCGCCATGGCCATGCCGCCCATGTCCATGTCGACATTGAACCCGGCCCTGAATCGTTTGGCCGTGACGTAGTTCATCGAGCCGTCGATCTTGACACCGCCCTGCACCCCTTCCTGGGTCATCGCCACGTCCGCATTGAAGCGGAACTTGTAATGACCGGCCGCCGCGCGTTCGGCCATCTTCTTCAGCCAGTCGGCGGCGTTGTCCTGCGCGCCGAGAGGCACCGCAAGGCCGATGAACAACAGGAGGACAAACCCGGCACGCGCCGCTCTGGACATGAGGCTCTCCTTTGAAAGGTCTCGGACGGTTCAGGGAACCATGCTACCAGGCCGCCGGATCGACGACATGACCCCGTTCCGCCGGTGCAACGGAGGCGAGGTCGAATCCCGGCACCAGATCGCGCGCCGTGACCGGCCCGGCATCCGGTCGCAAACCCAGGAGCTTCGCCAACCGGCCGACGACGGCTTCCGGGCCGTGTCCGGCTTCCCGAAGCTCGCGAAGGGTGATCCCGCGGTGCCGTTTGGAGAGGCGCGCTCCATCGGTTCCGAGCAGCAGCGGCACGTGGCCGAATAGCGGAGCATCGAGCCCGAGAGCGTCGTACAGCAGGAGCTGCGCGGGTGTGGACGACAGGAGATCGTCCCCACGTACGACCTCGTCGATGGCCATCGCGGCATCGTCGACAACGACTGCGAGTTGATACGCGGGCACCCCGTCGGCGCGGTAGACGACGAAATCACCGGGCGCGGAGCGGCCCTGCCCCCAGCGTCGCCGGACGAGATCGTCAAACGCCGGAGAGACCTCGCCGTCGACCCGGAAACGCCAGGCGTGGCGGTCGTTGCGTTCGACCCTCGCCATGGCCTCTTCGTGGGCGATCGCCCGGCAGGTGCCGGGGTAGCGTCGCATCTCCCCGGGATCCTGCGGCGCGCTCGGCGCGTTGGCGATGTCGCGGCGGGAACAGAAACAGGGGTACAGGCGACTCTCACCCTTCAAGCGTTCGAAAGCTCGCACGTAGTCGCCGCGACGCTCCCACTGGGAGTAGGGGGCGCAAGGGCCTCCGAGATCCGGCCCTTCGTCCCAATCGAGACCCAGCCATTCGAGGTCCTGCAGGCATTGCTCGGCGAGCTCGTCGCGCGAGCGCTGTCGATCGAGGTCCTCGACACGCATGACGAAGGTCCCGCCGCGCGCACGGATCGAGAGCCAGGCCAGCAGCGCCGTCGATCCGTTTCCGAGGTGCAGCTCGCCGGTCGGACTCGGCGCGTAGCGGCCGCGAACCCGCGCGGCGCTCACCGTCCGGACTTCGGCAACATGAACAGTTGCGTGAAGTACGTCTGCCCGTCCTCGGTCACCGCCACGCCGACGCCGGTGTGCGTGAACTCCCCGTTGAGGATGTTCTTGCGATGGCCCCGGCTGGTCATCCAGCCGGCGACGGCGACCCGTGCGGGATCATCGTGGCCGCGGCTGGCGTGCAGGTTCTCGGCGATCGACCGGTAGCCCAGGCCGAAGGACCTCGCGCGGTCCTCGAGCTGCGACCCGTCGGCTCCGGTGTGCGAGAAGAAGTTGAGCCGCGCCATCTTCTCGCTGTAGTCGCGTGCCGCCGCGGTCAGCTGCTCGTGGTACTGCAGCGGTTCGAGCCCGCGCTCCTCGCGCACCTCGTTGACCCCCTCGATCGTGCGGCGCTCCAGCGCCTTCAGGTCGGTCGGGATGACGACGTCGTCCACGAGTACCGACACGAAGATCACCCAGTCGTCGGACCCGCGCGCCGTTGCGTACCCGACGGCGTCGAAGCGGGGGTCCATCGCGCTCTCCCACGCCTGCCGGTACTGCTTCCAGGAGCGGCCGAATTTTTCGCCGTAGTCCCGGAAGCCGCGCCCCATGTCGAGGTGCATCTTGGCCAGGTGGTAGGGGCCGAGGTCGGCCCGATCGATATACTCGCTGATCGAATGCTCCTGGATCAGCCGTTCGGCGTGCGGCCGTGCGGCGACCTCGCGGGCGTATTCGAGCGCGATCGCGTCGAGCTCCTCTCGACGCTCCAACTCGCCGACGCCCGCGCTTTCGCGACCGGCCTTCAGGTGTTCGCCGACCCGTTCGACCCAGGGTGTCTCGGCGCCTGGGGGTGTCAGGAGTAGACCTGCAAGCAGAGCCGGGGCGAATCTCATCCCTTCAATTCTATCGTTGGGGTTCGCCCGGGTCTTCGTCGACGGCGGGGGAAGCGCTCTCTCGGTACGGCGCAAAGTCCTGCCAGACACGGACCATCATCTCGTGCGTGATCTCCCGCACGGTCGGCTCGGGATTGTCCTGTTCCCATATTCTCAGCGTCAGCCTGGCGCCCGGTTCGAAGGCCTCGGGTAGGTACTCGTAATAACCGAAGTAGCCAACGTCCTTCATCACGGCTCCGGCATCCACGTGAACGACTTCCTTGATGCGGCCCGGGTGCACCGGCTCGACCGGCTCACCGTTTCTCAGCAGGACCATGCGCTGGAAGTCGGTCTTGAAGCGGTAGGACGCGCGGCCGCCCACGAGTGCGACCTTCCAAGCAGAACCGGCTTTCATCTTGATCTCGGGATAGGCGCGGATCCGCACCACAGGCCGGAAGTTCTCTGCGGATTTCGTCCATTCGTAGAACCGGGACCCCGGTTGGTAGTCTTCCTCGGCCGTGCGGTCCTTCTTCTTGCGGCGCTTCTTGCGTCCCTCGAGTGCCTCGCGCTCGGCTCGGATCACGTTGGACGCCATCAACACGGGCGTGAAGATCTGCACGTCGATCTTGCCCGCTTCGATGTTGTAGTCCTTCGGCCTGGGGCGACGAGCCAGCGCCAGATCCCGAACCACGTCCGGTGGGAAACGGTAGGAGGACTCCATGAGCAGCGCTTGCAGCGATGGCGTTGTGGAGGATGGCAAACGGTCGCGGGCGTCCTGAATCACGGCGGCCGCCACGTAGATCCGCGTGATCCCCGATAGTCCGGGACCGCTCGTCCCACCCAGTCCGAACGTGTTGATGCCAACGACCTCGCCGCTATCGTTCAGCGCCGGCCCTCCCGAATTGCCGGGGTTGATGTTGATATCGCTGAAGATCGACGTGTCCTCGACCTTGCTGATCATTCCCGAAGTAAGGATCGTCTCGGTCATGAGCGGGCTACCGATCGCGAGGACGTCGTCGCCGACGGCAGTGGCGGGCTCATCGACGCTGTCCCGTGCCAGCGGTAGGACGGGAAGACCCTGCACTGTATCGGGGTGGATGCGCAGCACGGCGAGATCGTTCGTCGAATCCTCGGCAAGCAGGACGACGGAGTACTTGTGTTCCTCGTCGACCTTGGCGGCCAGGTACTCGGCATCCCGGATGACGTGGTGATTCGTCAGGATCAGACCTTCCTCGTCGATCAGGAAACCGCTGCCGTGCCCCCCGTCCGAGATGATCTTGAACACACCGGACTTGTACCTCCTGTAGAGAGCACCCTCGTCAACCTCGCCGCCATCCGGTTCGCCGAGGGTCTCGATCGTTGCGACGTCGTTCGAGAGATCCAGCTCCGTTTCGGATGCCGCCCGGATATCGAAGGCTACATCCCAGGAGTAGCGCCTGCCTTCAAACTCCACAGGCGAATCGATGCGAATGCGGTACGAACCCGCGGGAAGTGAGATGCGGATCTCGCCTTGGAAGTTCGTCATCGCAGAGCGGGGCGCGGCGCCTTCCGTGACGATCGAGAAACCCTGCTTCGGAACCGGGGTCAGCGACAGGTCCGCTCCGACCAGGATGGCCCTGACGACGAGCGTGCCGTCTTCGGTGTCCGGCGCCGACGGGGATGCGAACCCCACGCTGCCGGCAACGAGGATCAGCGCGAGCAAGAGCAATGAGATCCGACTCACCTGGAAGCCCTCGGAGGTCTATCTTAACAGGCTGCTCGGCCTTTGTGCCGCAGCTTGACTCGGTTTGCCGACCTGTCCCAAACTGCCTTTGCCAGAGGGGTCTTCATGCTGTCGCGTCTGTTCCGTAAACCGTCACCCAATACCGATGTGCCGCTGCCGCCGCGCAAGCTCGTGCGCGCCGTCGGCGGTGGAGACTTCGCCGCGATCGGCGAGGAGTTCTTCCCCTACTTCACGGACCTCGCTCGGCTGCAGCCCCACGAGAGCGTGCTGGACATCGGTTGCGGATGCGGACGCATGGCCGTTCCTTTGACGCTGCATCTGAACGCGTCGGGTTCCTACGACGGGTTCGATATTCAGACGCCGGGGATCCGGTGGTGCCGGAAGAACGTGACGCCACGCTACCCCAACTTCCGGTTCCAGGTCGCCGATGTCTACAACAAGAAGTACAACCCCAAGGGACAGCACCAACCCGGCGAGTACCGGTTCCCGTACGACGACGATTCGTTCGATTTCGTCTTCCTGACCTCCGTCTTCACCCACATGTTGCGCGCCGACATGGAACACTACGTCGACGAGATCGTCCGCGTGATGCGGCCGACCGGACGCTGCCTGATCACCTGCTTCCTGCTCAACGACGAATCGCGGGCGCTGATCAAGGACGACAAGAGCACGCTGACCTTCGACTACGTCGTCGAGCACACGGCGGTCCACCGGACCAGCGTCCCGGAGGCCGCGGTCGCCTTCGACGAGATGGCCATGATCGAGGTACTGGAGGACCGGGACCTCACCATCGACAAGCCGATCCGCTACGGTTCCTGGTGCGGCCGGGAGGACTACCTCAGCTACCAGGACATCCTCCTGGCCCGGCCCACCCGGGCCTGAGCCCGCCGCTGGCCTCCCCGGCTCACGGGACCTAGATTCGCCCTAAAAGAGGTTCCGGATCCAATCGGGGAGCTGAAACGATGAAACGACACGTCGCGGGCTTGTGTCTCGGATTGCTTGTTTTGGGAGCCTTTTTCACAGGCTGCTCCAAGAGCAAGCCGGCCCCGGTGGCCGACACCGCCGATGGGGCGGTCCGGCTGGTCACCGAGGGTCTGGCCGACGGCCGGCCGCAGGTCGTCTGGCACGCCCTCCCGGCAAGCTACCAGGACGACATCACGGAGTTGGTTCACGGCTTCGCCGGCACGATGGATGCCGAGCTGTGGAACCGCACCTTCGAAGTCGTCGAGAAGGCCACGCGGGTGCTGGACGAGAAACGCGACTTCATCCTCGACCATCCGATGCTGGCCGCCCAGATGGACGACCGCAAAGAAGCGGAAGAGGCCTGGAACGCGGTCGTCGACATCCTCGAGATCGTGGTGCAGAGCGATCTCGCGGATCTCGACCGCATGAAAAAACTCGACGTCGAGCGTTTCCTGACCAAGACCGGCGGCGATCTGTTCGACGGTTTCGAAGCGCTCGCGGCGCTCTCGCCGACCGGTTCGATGCCCGGGCTGGACCTGGCCGAGGCCGAGGCCACGCTGCTGTCGTCCGAGGGTGACCGGGCCCGGGTCCGTGTCGAGATCCCCGGTCAGCCGACCGAGGAGATGGATTTCAGCCGCGTCGAGGGCAAGTGGATCCCGGCCGAAATGGCGGCGGAGTGGGACGACACGATGGCCCAGGCTCGCATGGAGCTCGCGAAGTTCTCCGGGGAGAAGATGGCTCAGAACAAGGCGTCGACGTTGATGCAGCTGACGATGGTCGAGGGCGCCCTGGATCAACTGCTGGCGACCAAGAACGAGCAGGAATTCAACAACGCGATCGGCGGGCTGATGGGCATGGCGATGGGCGCGATGATGTCGCGGGCCAACTCGCCGGGCGGCGGCCTCTTCTCGAGTTCGGCGCCGAGCTTTTCGACCGAAGAGCCGTCTTCCCTCCCGATCACGGAGACCGGCCCGCAGCGGCGCACGATCACCACGACGCGGAAGCTCACCGGCACGATCGAGGACTTCATCGGCACCAAGGTCGTCATCACCGATCACGAAGGCGCGGAGACGCAGGGCTACCTGATGGAAGTGACCGACAAGAAACTCGTCGTGGAGAAACGGGTCACCGGAGGCTCGATCTCTTTCGAGATGGCGCGCAGGAACGTCGAGTCGGTCGAACCGATCTAACGGGCACGGAGCAGGTCATGAAGAAGGGCGGCGGAATCGGGATGGTCGTGCTGGTGATCGTGGTGGCGATCGTGCTGCTGCTGGCCGCCAAGCAGTGGAAGGCGGTCGCACCGACGGCCATGCAACTCGACGACAAGGGCACGCCGATGGTCGTCCCCGAGACCCACGGCGAGGACGAGGCCGGTGAGGCGCTGCAACGCGGCGGGCTGCCCGACCTCAATCAGATGCGCCAGGCCACCGGCCAGCATGCCCGGCAGGTGCAGGAGACGCTCGAAGAGGTCGAGTGATCGTCCTGCCCTCGTACGATATCGACTGCTAGAATGCGCCTCCGGTCGCGGGTCGTGACCCCCAATCCGAGGAGACGCAAGCGATGTCGAACGGCATTTTCGAGGTTCCCTTCCCCGTCAACGAGCCGGTCCTGGATTACGCCCCCGGCAGTCCCGAGCGCGCGGCGCTGCAGGCCGAGCTGAAGCGACAGTCGGCGAAGACGATCGACATCCCGGCGCGCATCGGCGGGCGCAAGGTGCGCACCGGCAAGCTCGCCGACGCGGTGATGCCGCACGACCACGCCCACGTGCTCGGCCGCTGGCACAAGTGCGGCAAGAAAGAGGTCGATCGCGCGATCCGCGCGGCGCTCGAGGCGCACAAGACGTGGTCGCGCATGCCGTGGCAACACCGCGCCGCGATCTTCCTCAAGGCCGCCGATCTGCTCGCCGGTCCGTACCGGCAAGTGCTCAACGCCGCGACGATGCTCGGCCAGTCCAAGACGGCGCACCAGGCGGAGATCGACGCCGCCTGCGAGCTGATCGACTTCTTCCGCTTCAACGCGCACTACATGCAGCAGGTCTACGCGGAGCAGCCCGGCTCCGCCGACGGTTGCTGGAACTACCTCGAGCACCGTCCGCTGGAAGGCTTCGTGTTCGCGGTGACGCCGTTCAACTTCACGAGCATCGCGGGCAACCTGCCGACGGCCCCGGCCCTGATGGGTAACGTCTGTTTGTGGAAACCGGCCTCGTCCTCGCTGCTGTCCGCGCACTACATCATGGAGCTCCTGGAAGAGGCCGGGCTGCCCGCCGGCGTGATCAACATGGTCCCCGGCTCGGGCGGCTCGGTCGGCGACCCGGTGCTGGCCAGCCCCGACCTCGCCGGGATCCACTTCACCGGCTCGACCGAGGTGTTCAAGGGCATGTGGAAGACGGTCGGCGACAACATCGACCGCTACAAGTACTACCCGCGCATCGTCGGCGAGACCGGCGGCAAGGACTTCGTCTTCGCCCACGCGTCGGCCGACGTGCAGGCGCTGGTCACGGCGCTCGTGCGCGGCGCGTTCGAGTACCAGGGCCAGAAATGCTCCGCGGCCTCGAGAGCCTACATCCCGCGCTCGCTGTGGCCGCGCGTCCAGAAGAGGCTCGTCGCCGAGGTCGGCAAGCTGACGATGGGCGATCCGGCCGACTTCACCAACTTCATGGGTGCGGTGATCGACCGCAACGCGTACGACAGCATCACGAAGTACATCGCGCACGCGAAACGGTCGAAAGACGCCAAGATCCTCGCCGGCGGCAACTACAACGCCCGCAAGGGCTACTTCATCGAGCCGACCGTCGTCCTGGCGAAGAAGCCCGACTTCAAGCTGATGTGCGAGGAGATCTTCGGGCCCGTGCTGACGATCTACGTGTACAACGACAATTCGCTCGACAAGGCGCTGGCCCAGTGCGACACGGGTTCACCGTACGCGTTGACCGGCGCGGTCTTCGCGCAGGACCGTGAAGCGATCGCCTACATGACCGATCGGCTCACGCACGCGGCCGGCAACTTCTACATCAACGACAAGCCGACGGGCGCCGTCGTCGGCCAGCAGCCCTTCGGCGGCGGCCGCGCCTCGGGCACCAACGACAAGGCGGGCAGCTACCTCAACCTGATCCGCTGGGTCAGCCCGCGGACGATCAAGGAGACGTTCGTGCCGCCGCACGACTTCCGCTACCCCTACCTAACCAAAGACTAAGGGGACTATGGGGTCAAGTCTTGGCATGAGACACTCGAGGCGAGGACCGGCCGTAGCGGGCCGGGTCTTGGGCGTGTGTCTCATGCCAAGACTTGACCCCATCCCCATCTCCACTACTCGCCGATCAGGTGGGCGACGACGCGGCGCCTGTGCGGGGCCGTGCGGTGTTCGTAGAGGTAGACGCCCTGCCAGGTGCCGAACACCGGTCGGCCCGAGGCGACGGGGATGCCCAGGGTCGTGGACGTGAGCATCGAGCGTACGTGCGCGGGCATGTCGTCCGGCCCTTCCATCGTGTGCCTGAAGATGGGATCGCCCTGCGGGACGAGCCGGTCGAGGAACCGCTCGAGATCGCGCTGGACCTCGGGATCGGCGTTCTCCTGGATCGTCAACGAAGCGGACGTGTGCCGCACGTAGAGTGTCAGCAGGCCGTCCGCGATACCACTGGCACGCACCCAGCCTTTCAACTCGTCGGTGATCTCGTAAAGACTGCGGCCGCGCGTCTCGACGACGAACTCGGTAGTCTCCTGTCGCATGGCCGCCATTGTACGCGGCCTGGAGAGCCTACTTGTCGAATGTGAAGGTGGCCGTGGTCCAGGACTCGACCGGGCGGTCGCGCTCGAGCGCCGGCTCGTAGCGCCAGCGGAGCACCGCCGCGACCGACGCGGCCTCGAGCGGAGAATCGGGGATGCCACGCTCCACGAGCACTCGGGTGACCGCCCCGCTCTCGCTGACCCGCAGCTTCAGCACGACGGTCCCGCCGCCCTTCTTCAGATCCTTCTTCGACACGGTCGGCTCGACGCGATGGATCAGGACGGCGTCGCGCGTGACCGGCTCGGGCAGGGCGACCGCCGGAGCGGTCTCTTCGACCGGAGGCTCATCCACGATGGTCTCCGTGATCGTCGGTTCGGATTCGTCCGGGATCGGGTCGGCCGGGAAGTCCTCCGTGACTGGATCGTCCTGGCTCTCGACCTCCGGCGCCGGCTCCTCCGGCTGCGGCTCGGGCTGCGGCTCGGGCTCCGGCTCGGACTCTGGCTGCACGATCGGAGCCGCCGGCCGGGGCTCCGGTGCCCGCTCCACGAGTGGCCGTGCGGGTTCGATAATCGCGCGTTCCGGCTCGGGCTCCGGTGCGACTCGGCGCGGCTCAGGATCGCGCCTCTGCGGTGGTTGCTCGACGGGGACCACCGTGATCTCGGGTGCGGACGAATCCGACACCTCCGATGCCTGTTCCTCCGGCTGAGGCTCGGGTTGATCGGGTGCCGGCGAGTCCGAGTCGACCGTCAAGATCAGAGGATCGAAAACAGCTGCATCGGTGACGGTCGAGGAGGTCGGACCGGGGTTCGTTTCGGCGACCGGCGCCATGGGGGACGTGGTCTGCCTCGGCCGCGCCATGAAGAACACGGCGACGAAGACGATCACGACGGTGAGCGGGATGGCGACCCAGGACCAGCGTGCCAGCCCACCCTCGGGCTTCGCTTCGGCGGCCATCGGAAACGGCTGGCCCGGATCGCGCCGCGTGAACGCTTCGGTCTGGAACTTTCCCGTCGTCAGNNCGGCCGGGGCCGGCACGGGGGGCTTGGCCTGCGCTTTGGTAAGGGGCTTCCTGTCCGTGCGTCGCCGTGACTTGAGCTCCTGTTCCAGATCGAGCTGCTCGATCACGGCGGCGTCGGCATCGTGATCGCGTCCTGTCGAAGGCTTCGGCGCAACGCGGCCGGCGTCGCTGAGGAGACCTTCGATGTGAGACTCGATCTCTTCCCCGACGTCGGCGGAGAGTCGGACCGAGGACATCGGGGCTTGCTTTGTACCGGCGGTATCTTTCGGGACATCGAAGTCGAGTGCGTCGAGCTCCTCGAGCGCGATGCTCAACCCGTCGTCGGGTTCCGCCGGCGCTTGCCCCGAGAGATCGCGATCGTGGGTGACAGCCTCCGGCTCGCCGTCGAGGAGCTCGCGGCAAAGCGCCAGGAGCTCGTCCGCGGCCACCGGCTTCTGGATCAACCGATCGGCGCCGAACTGATCCAGCGGGGGCAGGTCGATCTGCACGCCGGTGCCCTCGACGACGAGGACGATCGGCGTGTTCGCGCCGGCGTCGGTACGTTTCAGCTCGCGACAGAGGACCGTCCCGTGAGTTCGCGGCAGCCGCGCCGCGATGAAGACGAGGGCCGGCTCGAAGCTGCCGAACTTGGATGCGCCGTCGGCAACCGTCTGGGCGACGGCTACCTCGTAGCCGGCCTTGCGTAACGGATCGACGACCCGCCGGAGGCCCTGCGGATGGTGGTCGATGACCAGGATCCGGTGACTCACTCCTCGTTCCTCTCGCGTACGGCACCCGACCCGCCCGGCTTGGACGTAGCGGCGCCCGGGTTCCCTCCGGAAACTCGTTCCCGTGTCGAAGATGGGGCCCGGAACGGGGCCTTTCAAGGTGGCGGGGACAGCGCCGAAAAGCCCGCAGAACAATTGGAAAACGGGGCTAACATGGGAGGGGCACCCCCGTGCGGACCATGAAGGAGGACCCCCGATGCGCGTCACCCGGCGTCGTTTTCTCGTTTCCGTCTCCGCCGCCACCGCCTCGGCCGGCCTGATCTCGAGGCTTCCCGCCTGGGCTCAGGAAGTCGGTGGTGGAACGTTCACCGCCCTGCGGGGCGACATCGGCATCTTCGACGCGCCACGGAGCGGGGGTACGATCGGGTGGTTCATCGGCAAGGACGCGGTGCTGGTGGTCGACTCGAAGGGACCCGAGTTCGCGCGGGCGTGTATCGACGGCATCGGCGAACGGACGGAGCGCAAGATCGATACGCTGATCAACACGCACCACCACGGGGATCACACCGGAGGCAACCCCGTCTTCCGCAAGGTCGTCGGCCGGATCGTCGGGCACGAGAATGTCCCCGAGCTGCAGCGCAAGGCTGCGGAGCAGCGCGGCAACACCGACGGTCAGGAATACCCGGACGTGACCTACTCGAAGGAGTGGTCGATGGATCTGGGTGGCGAGACCGTGTCGCTCAGGCACCTCGGCCCGGCGCACACCGGCGGCGACAGCATCGTGCACTTCGAGAACGCCAACATCGTCCACATGGGCGATCTCATCTTCAACCGCTGGTGCCCGTTCATCGACCGCGACGGCGGCGCTTCCGTCAAGGGCTGGATCGAAACGCTGAACCGCACGATCGAGGCTCACGACGACGAGACGGTTTTCATCTTCGGGCACGGCGCCGAAACGTTCGGGGTGACCGGCTCGAACACGGATCTCTCCGTGCAGCGCGGTTACTTGGAGTGGATCTGGGAGATCACGGAAAAGGGAATCGCCGCGGGCAAGACGGCCGAGCAGATCGCCGCACCGGGTCTGCCGGAGGCGTTCTCGGATCACGTCGAGCTGAACGAACGCCTCGGTGTCCTCGGTAACGTCAAGGTCGCGTTTGCCGAGCAGACGGAGGACTGACGCCGGTCAGTACAGCGCGTCCAGCTTGTCCAGGTACCTGTCGACGACCACGCGTCGCTTGAGCTTCATCGATGCGGTCAGCTCGCCTCCGTCCACGCTGAAGTCCCCGGGCACGATCCAGAATCGCTTGATCGTCTCGTAGCGCGCCAATTGCCCGTTCAGTCGCTCGATCTCCGTCTCGATGAGGTCCTGCACGGCCTGCTCGGTGGCGAGTTCCTCGTAGGTCTTGCCGGCCAATCCGTTCTCCTGCGCCCACGGCACGATCGTTTCCTGATCCAGCGTCACGAGCGCCGTGATGTACTTGCGCTTGTCGCCGTAAGCCGCGGCCTGGCTGATGTAGGGGGACCGCTTGAGCACCTGCTCGAGATGCTGCGGCGCCACGTTTTTCCCACCGGCCGTGATGATCAGGTCCTTCTTACGGTCGGTGATCTTCAGGAACCCGTCCTCGAGCTCCCCGATGTCCCCGGTGTGCAGCCAGCCGTCGACGATCGTCTCGCGCGTGGCTTCCTCGTTCCTGTAGTAGCCGGCCATGACGTTGGGCGCGCGTATCAGGACTTCCCCGTCCTCGGCGATCTTGATCTCGATTCCCTCTCCGGCCGGGCCGACCGTGCCGAAGCGGTTGTCGTCGATGCGGTTGACGTTGCTGAACGAGGTGTTCTCGGTCATGCCGATGCCCTCGAGGATCAGAATCCCGCAGGCGTGGAAGAACTCCGCGATGTCCCGGTTCAACGGAGCCGAGCCCGAGATGGCGAACACCAGACGACCGCCGAACGCGGCCCGTACTTTCCGGAACACGAGCAGGTCGGCGATTCTGTTGCGAAGCGCGAGCCACAACGGAATGGGGTCCTTCGCCTGCTTGAAGCGACTGACCTGCAGACCGATCCCGATCGACCATTCGAACAACCCGGCCTTGAGGCCTCCGCTCGCCTGAGCGGAGGCACGGATCTTGTCGTGGACCTTCTCGAAGACGCGCGGCACGCAGGGCACGTAGTGCGGCCGCACTTCCTTCAGCGTCTGGGCCACGGCGTTGATGTCCCCATCGATTGCCGCGGTGGTCGCGTTGTGCATGCTGGCGTAGATCAGCATCCGTGCGAAGACATGCGCGAGCGGCAGGAAGATCAACACGACGAAGTGCGGTTCGTGGTAGATCGCGCCACCCGCCGACCAGGCCGAGAAGACCATGTTGGCCTGCGTGATCATCGCGCCCTTCGGCACACCGGTCGTTCCGGAGGTGTACACCAGGGCACAGAGATCGTCGGGTTCGACGGAATCCTGGCGTGCCTCGAGGTCCCGGTCACTCGTCTCGGAGGCGCGGGAGAGAAAATCGTCCCAGCCGAAGACGCCCAGCGAGCTGTCCGTCTCGCCTCCGACGTTGACGATCGTCTTGAGCGCGGGCAGCTGATCGCGCACGGAGAGGATCTTCTCGAGCTGCGCGTCGTTCTCCAGGATCAGGATCTCGATCCCGGCGTGGTCCAGGACATACTTGCAGTCCGCGGCGGTGTTGTTCGGGTAGATGCCGACGGTCACGCAGCCGCAGCTCACGATGCCGAGGTCCGCGAGCACCCACTCGATCGATGTGACCGAAAGCACGCCGACGCGATCACCCTTCGCGGCCCCCCAGGCCATCAACGCCCGGGAGACCTCGGCGGTGCGGTCGGCCACCTCCGTCCACGTGATCCCGCGCCACAGGTCGTGGCGCTTGAAGCGATAGGCCTCCTTCTCGGGGTTGGCCTCCCGGATCGCCTGCAACAGCTCGTGGATGTTTCGGTGCGGCAACATCGGTCCCTCGGTGCGCCGCATCCTACAACGATTTTCGCTATTCTGGGCGCCATGGAGCGCTGCTGGTGGGCCGGTGAGGATCCGCTCTACGTGGCCTACCACGACCACGAGTGGGGCGTTCCCTGCCGCGACGACGCCAAGTTGTTCGAGATGCTGCTGCTCGAGTCCGCCCAGGCCGGGCTGGCCTGGATCACGATCTTGCGCAAACGCGAGAACTATCGCCGGGCGTTTTCACACTTCGACCCGGCCAAAATCGCGCGCTACGACAAACGAAAGAAAGAACGCCTGCTGGCGGATGCCGGGATCGTGCGGAACCGCCTCAAGATCGACTCGGCGATCCGCAACGCCCGGGTATTCCTGGACCTCCGGCAGGAGTTCGGCAGCTTCTCGGAGTTCCTGTGGGGGTTCGTCGACGGCGAGCCGATCGTCAACCGGTTTCGGCGGCCGGACCAGATACCCGCCAGCACACCCTTATCGGACTCTCTCAGCAAGGAGCTCAAGCGTCGCGGCATGAACTTCGTCGGGTCGACGATCGTGTACGCCTACATGCAGTCCGTCGGGATGGTCAACGACCACCTCGTCGACTGCCCGCGCCACAAGGAGGTCGGGAGCTAGGCCCACTCCACCGCAGGAGCCTTTTCCCCTTTCAGGTCCACATCGCCCGCGTCGCGCAACTCGATCGCCGCGATCTTGTTCAGTCGCGCGAGGGCGCGGTAGACGTCGACCTCGCGCATCGGCGCGACCCAGAGCAGGGTCTGGATGTTGTGCCCCTCGCCCATCATGCCGACGAGAAACAGCTCCGCAGGCGAGAGAGGCGTCGCGGTGACGTCGAGCGAAGCAATCGGGTTGGGCACGAAGGTGCTCTTGAGATCGCCCGCACGGCAGTGCGTGAGAAACGCCGTTTCGGCCTTCTGGATCAGGTGTCCGAGGAACTCGTCACCCGGCCGCTCGTCGTAACACCCGTCGAGGACCTCGAGGGCGGCCTCGACATCGTCCTGTGCCAGCAGGTGTTGGGCCAGCTCGAGACGTTCCTCGAACGTCGCGGGCGGTCGCGGGGCCATCGGTTGCGGCACGGACGTCTCGGTGGCGGGATCGGTGGACGGTTTTTCGACCGGATCCGGCACTGGCTCGGCCGCCGACTCCTCGGGTGCGGAACCTACCGTGGCCATCGTGTCGAGCAGCGTCGACGACTCGCCGTTCGGCTCACGGATGCCGACGATCGTGACGAAGCCGGAATGCACGGCCGAGACCAGAAACTTGAGGACCAGAAAATCGGAGGCGTGGGTGTGGTACAGGACCTCACCGATCGTTCGCTCGCCGTCGATCGTGCCCAGGATTCCTCGGGCCAGCCCGTTGTTCATGATTTCCGGAGGAAACTCGACGTCGCCGCGTTCGAGGACGACGCCCGAGCTGACGAACATGCGGCGGATCGCCACGACTTGCTCGATGCGCTCGGCGCCACGCTCGATGATCTCCTCGACGGTCAGCTGAACGTCGAGCATCCAAGGATCTTCGGGTTCGTTTTGCTTGAAGCGAAAGACGGCGTCGTTCCAGTCGAACAAGCTCAAGATGTTTTCTTCCGCCTTGGCGCTGAGCTCGAAGGCGAACTCCTCGGCCTCGATCACGCCCATGTCCTGGAGGATCTCGCCCAGGTTCGTCTCGGTCTCTTTTTGAACGTCGAGCGCCTTTGCCAGCTCCTCCCTGGTAATCTTGCCGCGGGCCAGCAGGAACTGGCCGATGCGGGACGGCGGATCGTCGGAGGAGCAACCCGTGATGCGGCCTTCGCGGAAGGCAATGCGCTTGCAGACCTTGTTTCGCTCGATCGCGAGCACGCCGGTCTCGTTGTTCTCGACGGCCCAGCGCAGCAGGTCCGCCAGTTTCATCGTGTTCAGGTTGCCTTGAATCGACATCGGGCAGCTCCCCTTGGTTTCTTCTAAAAACCTAGATCCGGGCGTCGCGGGGTCAAGGAAATCGGGAACTTTTTGAAGCTGCACAAAAGGAGCGGAGTTTCGGATGAAAGTGATCGAGATCTCGGAATCTTTCGGCACGGACCGGTTGCGGCTGGCGGATCGGCCGGAGCCGGAGCCCGGCGACGGCCAGCTTCTACTGAAGATGAACGCGGCGTCCCTCAACTATCGGGACTGGCTGATGGTCACGGGCAGGTACAACCCGAAGCAGCCGTTGCCCCTGATCCCCTGCTCCGACGGCTCCGGCGAGGTGTTGGAGTGCGGCGGCGGTGTGACGGGATTCGCCCCGCGAGATCGCGTGCTGCCGATCTTCGCGCCGCGCTGGATCGAGGGGAAACCCGACCGAGAAAAGCTGCGGACGACACTCGGCGGCCCGCTCGACGGCGTGCTGACCCGGCGAATGGTGGTCGACGCCGACAGCGTCGTGCGGACTCCGGCGCATCTCGATGACGTCGAGGCGGCCTGCCTCCCTTGCGCCGCAGTGACGGCCTGGAACGCCCTCGTGGTCCACGGGGAGCTCGCCGAGGGCGACCGCGTGCTGGTCCAGGGTTCCGGTGGGGTTTCGATCTTCGCCCTGCAGCTCGCCCGGGCGATGGGCGCGGAGGTCTGGGCCATCTCGAGTCGCGACGAGTGCCTGGCCCGGATGCGCGAGCTCGGCGCGGTCGACGGCGTGAACTACAAGACGGTGCCCGAATGGGGCCGGGAGATTCGCAAGCGCAGCGGGGGCGTCGATCTCGTCGTGGACGTCGGAGGGGGCGCCACGTTGCCGCAGTCGCTCGCGGCGGTCGGTCTCGGCGGGCGCATCTGCCAGGTGGGCAACCTCGGCGGTGGTAGCGTGGAGCTGAATCTGATTCCGCTTTTCATGCAGCAGGTCCGTTTGCAGGGCCTGCTCGTCGGCGATCGCTGTAGCTTCGAGGCGCTCAACGATCTGATCGAGAACAAGAAGCTGCGGCCGATCGTCGATCGGACATTCGCCTGGACCGAGGCCGGGGCCGCGCTCGACTACCTCGCGGCGGGACAGCAGTTCGGCAAGGTCTGCCTGAGCATCGAGGAGTAATCCGTGCGACGAGCCCTCAAGATCGCCGCGCTGCTCCTGATCCTCGTGATCCTCGCCGGACTGCTGTGGCTGCGCTCAACCGTCCGGGGCTCGCTCGCGCAACTCGATGGAGCAGTCGAGCTCGCCGGGCTGACGACCGCGGTCACGATCGAACGCGACGATCTCGGGGTGCCGCGGATCCTCGCCGGCAGCGCGACGGATGCGATCCGTGCGCTCGGCTTCCTGCACGGTCAGGAGCGGTTCTTCCAGATGGACCTGCTGCGCCGTCGGTCGGCCGGCGAGCTGTCGGCGCTGCTCGGACCCGCCGCGATCGGTGCCGATCGGGCGGTGCGTCTGCATCGCCTGCGCGCGCGCGCGGAGGCCATCGTCGCAGCCGCCGGCGAGGACTCGCGTCGAGAATTGACCGCTTACGCAGAGGGTGTCAACGCCGGGCTGGAACGCATCGGGCGTCCGCTCGAGTACGTCCTGCTACGCGACCGGCCGGAGCCGTGGCGTCCCTCCGACTCGGTGCTCGCCGTCTACACGATGTACCTCCGGCTGCAGGACGAAAACGGCAGCCGCGACTCGGCGCGCGGGATCATGCGCGACACGCTGCCGGGGCAGGTGGTCGAGTTCCTGTTGCCGCGCGGGTCCGAATGGGACGCCCCGCTGGTCGGTGACGCCTACGAGACGCCTCCGGTTCCAGGCCCCGACGTCTGGGACCTGCGCTCGGCTGACTCGGCCCCACCGGAGGCACGGCCACGCACCGGCGAGCCGTCGGTCGAGGAGCCGCAGCCGGCCGGCAGCAACAACTGGGCCGTCGCGGGTCATCGCACGGCGGACGGTGGAGCGCTCGTCGCCAACGACATGCACCTCACGCTGGGCATGCCGGGCATTTGGTACCGCGCCTCGCTTCACTGGACGGACGCCGGCGTTGCCCGGCGTGCCACGGGGGTCACGCTTCCCGGGGTTTTCGGCGTCGTCGTCGGCAGCACGCCTTCGATCGCCTGGGCCTTCACGAACCTGACCGGAGACCTGAGCGACCTGGTCGAGTTGGAGTTCGTCGACGGCTCCGACACGCGTTACCGGACTCCCGATGGCGAGGCCGATCTCGAGGTTTTCGAGGAGACGATCGAGGTCAAGGGCGGCGACGACGTGACCGTGACCGTCGAGGAGACGATCTGGGGCCCGGTCGTCGACGAGGATCACCGCGGGACACGTCGCGCGGTGCGCTGGGTCGGTCACGACACCGGGAGTGTGAATCTGGCGTTCATGGCGCTGGCAAAGTCGACGACTCTCGACGAGATCTTCGCTGTCGCACACCGGACGGGAATCCCGGCGCAGAACATCGTCGCTGCGGACGCCGGCGGACGCATCGGCTGGACCGTCGTCGGTCCGCTTCCCGACCGCTTCGGCTTCGACGGTCGCTTCCCCGTCTCGTGGTCCGATGGAATGCGCGGTTGGAGGGGACGCCTCGCGCCAGCCGATGTTCCGCAACTCCGCGATCCACCGTCGGGCGTGATCTGGACCGCCAACAACCGCACGATGGACGGCGTGGAACGCGATCGAATCGGCGACGGCGGCTACGCGCTGGGCGCCCGCGCGAAACAGATCCGCGACAGCCTGCTCGCGATCGAGTCCGCCACGGCGCAGGACATGCTGGACTTGCAGCTCGACGACCGCGCGTTGTTCCTCGAGCGCTGGAGGGACCTTTTGCTGAATGTGCTGCGCGAACAGAACGTGCGTCGAACGGCGCCCCGGCATGATGAGCTTCTACGCCAGATCGAAACCACCTGGACCGGTCGCGCCTCGATCGATTCGGTCGCCTATCGCATGGTGCGAGCGTGGCGACAGTACGTCGCCACCCGGGTCTTCGAACCGTTGACCGCGCCGTGTCGCACCGCCGACCCCGAGTTCGACTACTTCTTCTACCGGCGCTTCGAGGGGCCGCTGTGGCGCATCCTCGAGGAACGACCGGAGCATCTGCTCGAGCCTTCCTACGCCGACTGGGCCGGGCTGCTGGTCGCCGCGGTGGACGACCTGGTCATGCAATTCATGCAAGAGCCCACCGATTCGCTGGACGGGTACACCTGGGGTGATCGCAACCGGTTCGCGATGACCCATCCGATGAGCCGGTCGCTTCCGGGTTTCGTCCGGCGTCATTTCGACCTGCCCATCGAACAGCTGCCCGGAGACAGTCGAATGCCGCGCGTCCAGGGTCGTGTCTTCGGCGCCTCGGAAAGATCCGTCGTCTCGCCGGGGCGTGAGTCCGACGGGTTGTTTCACATGCCGGGTGGCCAGAGCGGCCATCCGTTCTCGCCGTTCTACGACGCGGGGCACCGGGCCTGGGCGGACGGCGCGGCCGCACCCTTCCTCCCCGGCGAGACCCGCCACACGCTTGTCCTCCGGCCCGCTCGCTGACTAGAATCGCCGCTCACCAACGAGGAGCGGGTTCCATGGAGTACCGGCGTCTGGGCCGTGCAGGCCTCAAAGTGAGCGCGCTGTCGTTCGGCAGCTGGGTGACTTTTTCGTTTCAGGTCGACACCGAGGCGGCCGACAGGATCATGGGCGCCGCCTACGACGCCGGGATCAACTTCTTCGACAACGCGGAGGTCTACGCGGCCGGCGAATCGGAACGGATCATGGGCGAGGTGCTCGCGCGATCCGGCTGGGGGCGCGACACCTACACCGTGTCGAGCAAGGTCTACTGGGGCGGCGACCTGCCGACGCAGCGTGGCCTGCACCGCAAGCACATCCACGACGCCTGTCACGCCGCCCTGCGCCGGCTCCAGGTCGACTACCTCGACCTGTTCTTCTGCCACCGGCCCGATCTGGAGACCCCGATCGAGGAGACGGTGCGCGCCATGGACGACCTGATCCGCCAGGGCAAGGTGCTCTACTGGGGCAC
>JABAOE010000301.1_pt4 | contig 38781 bp, 37 predicted proteins | sample 7062141 | NCBI WGS metagenome assembly JABAOE01 (sample SAMN14538627, study PRJNA623070) | marine sediment metagenome | biome: marine biome [ENVO:00000428]; feature: marine pelagic biome [ENVO:01000023]; material: deep marine sediment [ENVO:00002113] | place: India: Gulf of Khambhat ...
AAAACAGAGAAGTCTCATTAGTCTAAGGTGAAGCTATCGGATTCCAATTAAATTAACAATCAACGTCTAAATCCGAATAGCGAAGTCTCAAACAAACAGGGGCCAAGGGAGTCGGGAGTCCTGACGCAAAGACTCCCGACCCCTTTTCCGTCGAAGGGAGGCTCTCGAAGGACGCGAAACGTCATTTTCCGGACCTTTCAATCCGGCTCGCGTTCCCCAATTTGGCGAATCAACCTTTTGGCGTCGCGTAGGAACCAGATGAATATCACTAGCGCCCCGGGGCCCAGGATGAAGACGGAGATCCATGTCCAGAGACCCCATCCCGTCATGATTGCGACCTCCTGGATGCCGTTATCATATAGCCTATCAAAAAACCCAGCATGGAAATCGGCAAGGCGAAGAACAGGCTGTACTCGCGCCACACGTTCACGGGTTGGCCCAAAAAGGAGAGCCTCAGCACGTAGCTGTCGTTTTCGGCGAAGCCCATCAGGCTCACTAGGGTGTAGAAGAGGACAATGGCCAACAAACCGAAAAAGGAGGAGAGAAATCCTTCCATCGGAGTTCTCTGTCCGGGTAGAAACAGGGCCGCCATGATGGGGACAAACGCGGTTCCCGTCAGCAACGTCGACATAAAGACCCACGCGTCGGAGATGCGTTGGAAATATATCGCAACCGCGAGGGCGGGAATCAGAACGATGACGATACCTAGGCGGGTGAGTTTGAGTAAAGCCGCCTCCGATAAGTCGGGCCGGAAAAACGGTCGGTAGAGATCGTAAATGAGATTCCCGCCCGCAAGCAGGAGATAGGAATCCACGGTGGACATGGCCGATGAGAGTATCCCGGCAATGAAAAACCCCTTGAGCCCTATGGGGAGGGAGATGAGGACGATATGCATGAGCGCTTCACGGCCCGCAAGGCTCGTCGGAAGGAGGCCTTGCTTCACCGCAGCAGCAGCGGCGATCCCAAGAATTGTTGCCGCCCAGTCGTAGGCAGCCCACAGCACAATTCCGATGAGGAGGGCTCGCCGAACGGACGTTGCATCCTGGGCGGCAAATATCCTTTGGTAAAAGGCTGGCTCCACAAAAACGCTCAGCACCGTCATGATCAGCGCCATTCGGTAAAGGAACGGAATGTCACCGGTGGGAGCGAAGTATTTACTATCCATGTGCGCCAGCATCCATGGAAATCCTCCCACCAGGTCCAGAGCGAAGGGGAGGGCGATGGCCAAAGTGATGCACATCAAAGCAAACTGAAAAGTATCGGTAATCGTGTCCGCCCACAGTCCCCCCATGAGGGTATAGGCCGCGGCAATCGCGGCACCGATGATATAGCCGTGGATCTCAGGTAGACCCAGGGTGACTCGAAAGAGCACGCCCATGCCCATGATCGCAAGAAACGGGAGGTTGTAGAGGAGGCTTGCCATGGCCACCATGATTCTTCCCGGCTTGCCGTAAAAATGCTCAGCGACGTCCGGGAGGGAGAGATAGGGCAGGGCTTTCAATCGACGTACCAAGATGAAGGTCGCAATGAGGATCCCCAGATAGTAAGGACGGGTGTAAACAAACCACGAAAGGATTCCCTCGGAAAAACTCACCTCAGAGACGCCGAACGTGACATCAAGCCCGTAGTAAGTGGAAACCAGGGAGGAGATAAGAAGGGGCGTGGTCATCATTCGGCCGGCGACAAAAAACGATGTGAAAGTTTTCACTCTACGAGCCACCCACACACCCACGGTGATGAGGCCGAGCAGGTAGAAGAAAACGATCAAGTAATCTATCGAACTGAGGCTGTCCATGAAGAGATGAGTGCCTTCATTCGGAGGTAGACGTCGAGTCTACTCCTTTTGCAGCGTAAGTGGGAAGAAGTATTTTTGCTTTTCAAATCGCTGATTTTTGTGTAGGAATGAATGCACTCTAGGCGCGCGCTAATTGACATTCGGATTATGTTTCCCGCCAAGCTTCGCGTAGTACTCGTTTCGTTGCTTGCCCTCGTGTTTCTGTCCTCCTGCCCCGCAGCAGGTCCAAGGACACGTGTGGATCCCCTGGTGCTCAAAGACGACCTGGACCGCGATTCCATAGAACGTGCTGTGCAGAACAGCCTGAAATATCTCGAGGCCCTACCGCCGGATCGAAAACTAGGGCAGTGGCCCCGTTCGTTCACGGCTCAAGAAGTAAAGCAGTCTTTAATCGCATTCTTAGAACTCCTGGGTCAGCACGATCAAACTCGCGATCTCGTGGCCGCTGTCCACTCCCAGTTCGATTTCTATCCGATGGTTGATCCATCAAATGAAGAGGTTCTATTCACCGGCTACTATCGGCCGGTGATCGAAGGGAGTCTGGAGCAGTCCACGGATTTCCGCTTCCCCATTTATAGTAGACCCGCGGATCTGTTGGATGCGGACGTGGGGCGTTTCGGTCTCGAGCTCAAACGTAAAAATATCGTTGGTCGCGTAGAGGGCAATCGTTTCGTTCCTTACTATTCACGGCATGAGATTGACCAGTTGAGGATGCTGGAAGGAAAAGGATTTGAGATTGCCTGGGCGAAGGATCCTGTAGACGTGTTCTTTCTCCATATTCAGGGTTCCGGGCTCTTACGACTGCAGGATGGGCGAATCCTACAGCTTAATTATTCTGCCTCCAATGGACTCCCCTATACGAGCATCGGAAAAGTTTTGTTGGACCAGAAACAGTTGCGGGCGGAAGAGATCACCATGCAGGCCTTGCGCCGCTACTTGAGGGATCATCCAGAGCAACGTGATGGCATTCTCGCAAGGAATCAAAGATATATTTTCTTTCGTGTCGTAGAGGAAGGGCCCATTGGTAGTCTCGGTGTTCCCCTAACGGCGGGAAGGTCCATTGCCATGGACGATCGGTTGTTTCCAAAAGGAACTCTTGCGTTCATCTTAACCAAGCGACCTGTGGTGGGACCTGCAGGCGCATTGATGGGATGGGAGCCGTTTGGCCGATTCGTTCTCAATCAGGATACGGGAAGCGCCATCCGTGGAAAGAAACGAGTTGATCTTTATTTTGGCTCCGGTCAGGACGCCGGCGCCGAGGCGGGTTACATGAAAAGCCAGGGGAAACTATTTCTCTTGATAAAGAAGGAATTGGTGAACTAGCTTTATATTTATTCGGAGATGGACCTTTTAATCCCTCTTGCCAGATTCTCGGCATCCTGCGCGATGCCTCTAGCGGTGGCACAGCCCGTGATGAGCGTTAAAGACAGGACCAAGAGAACAGCCAACTTTTTCATCACTCCATTCCTCCAGTCTCAAAAGGCAGTTACCCGTTGCTGCCGACGTTAGCGTTTGCCGCATGCTTGCGGTCGACTTCCTCAATAGTGGAGTTGCTGCGGCGGTCCTCGCCTTCTCCCTTTTTAATAAGGTACCCTCCAGCGCCTCCGATGCCGAGCAATAGCAATGCGCCGCAGCCCGAGGTGCCGAAAAGCAAGACCGCCGCCAATAACGCCATTAGGGTCTGTCGGATCCTAGTCATTATTGTCTCCTTTAATGCCCTGATGTTCCAATTGTGAATGGGCAACTCCTCGCTGAAAAGGCAAGAACCATGCCGGTAAACGGCTGCATTTTAGGAAATCCTCTGGGTCGATTCTTGCAGCCATATTCCATGGCCGCTGCCAAATTATGTCTATTTCCCCTGCCCTTGCAGGGGGTGAAGGGAATAAAATGAGACGGGTTGCTGCTAACGGCGTGGGAGCAGGGTGGCCATGAGAGCAACGCTAACGAGGGACAATGTTCCAAAGAACCAAAACACCGTTGAGATCTCTGTGACCAGAAGGAGTAAGCCCACTAGCGAAGTAGATAGGGTCTTGGACACCTGCTGAATCAGGCGATCCACAGACACAATGCCGCCGCGCAGCTCCGGGGCGGCGTATTGTATAAGCAGACTCTTTTGCATAGGTGAGATCACGCCGTTTGCCAGGCCATAAAAAACCAGGGGAATCCCCACCAGACCCGCCGTGGGCATGAAGGGAACAGCGATCATGCCCATACCGCAAATCACGAAAGCAATGAACATGAGGTGTGCTTTGTCAAATCTCTTTGCCAGGCGACCTGCCTGACTGGACGTGACCATCGCCCCCACCGCGTAGAAGGGGAGAAGTAAGCCGGCTGCGGCGGTGGACACCCCGTGGATTCCCACGAGGAAGAGCGGGAGGTAGGTGAGAAATCCGTAATCGAGAAAAAAACGGAGAAATCCGGCAGCGAATACAATGATGAGCCGTGGGTATCGGATGAGACGGATTACATCTCTGACATAGGCTCGCACACTACTTTGATTTTCTCCTTTCGTTTCCGGCATCCAGGCAAGAACCAGCAGTCCAAGGGGAACAGCGAGCAGGAACAGGAAAAACGGCCAAGACCAGGCAATTGCAGCCAACAATCCACCCAGTGGCGGAAAGACAAGGTAACCTATCCGGTCCAAGAAGACCTTGAGGCCTTGTCCTCCCACTTCTTGTTCACCAGCAAGAAGATCCCCGATAAGCACAATAGTAAGCGGTAGCACCGCACAAAATCCGATCCCTTGTATTGCCCTTAACAGGAGCACCCATTCAAAGCTTGGGGCGAAAGCTATGGACGTGCCGGCGAGACCGAAAATTAAGAGACCGCTAGCCAGTAACAAGCGGCGACCGTAGAGGTCGGCCACAAAGCCCAGCAGGGGCGCTAACACGATTGCAGGCGCAGTGTAGGCGGATATGACCAGTCCGATGGCGGCGTCGCTGACCCCTAGCGGCCCCTTCATGGCGGGAAGAACTGGCTGTATAAAATTAACCCCCATGAGGAGCACGAGGCTCGACGCATAAACTAACCACAGGGCACGGCGTTGTTCCGCCGCCAGCTCCCCGAGGCCGAAGAATTTCGCTATCGGCAGGGTCCGCATGAGCGGCAAATTAGGAAAATTTCTGGATCCCGTCAAACCAAGAATCACTTTCTTGTTCGCGAGATTGGAAAATCAAAAATGAGCTTTTCTGCAGGAATGGGGAACAAGCGGACGACTCCCGGGGTTAAACATGAAGAGCCAAGGCCGACGAAAGAAAATTGCTGAGTTGTATGCTAGACTCTGAAAACATGGTGCAAAAAGCAACGAAACCGATCCGGGCGACTGTTCTCGCCGCTGCGACAATCTGGTTGCTGATTCCGTTCGCGACCCGGGCGCAGGAACAAAAGGCGCTCCGGAACCTCAGGCTCGCGCCAGTGGAACACCCGGGGCCGGCACCCAGCTTCACGTCTACGACTCCGACGGGAAAGACAATGGGGATCGATAACCTGAAGGGAAAGTTCGTTGTCCTCAACTTTTGGGCCACATGGTGTCCACCGTGTCGGTTGGAAATGCCGTCCATGGAAAAGCTGTACCAGGAATTTAAGGGACAGGGCCTGGAGGTTGTGGCCATTAACTTCATGGAGCAGGAAGAGCCGGTGTTGGAGTTTCTCAAAGAAAACGGATTCACCTTTACCGTGCTGATGGACAAGAAAGGGGAAATTGCCCGGGAATACGGTGTCCACGGGTTGCCGGTAACCTACCTTATGGATCGCAATGGCCGCTTGATGGCGAGAAGCATGGGTTACAAAGATTGGTACAAACCGGAGACCCGGGAGCTCATCAGTACGCTCCTGAAGGATGATTCAACCTTTCCCCAGCCGGTCAGGGTACAGGCCGAGAGCGCACCGGTGACCGGCAAACGTGAGCCTCGTATGATGTACCTCGGTATCGGGGCCCTGGTGTTGCTGGTTGGTGTTTCTTTGTTCTTTTTTCGAAGAGTTACTGCCGGGGGAAAATGACCAGGGAGTTGTTCGGGGGACCTTAAAAGAAACCTTACACAATAAAAAAGGGTGGCGGTATAAAGATCGCCACCCTTTTCTTTGCGCTCCGGTACTCTCAATTAATGTCTTGCGCTGCTTCCACTGCGATCGAATCGCTCGCGCAGCAGCTTTTCACTTCGCTCACGCAGGGCCCGTATTCGATCGCTGGCCCGGTCTCGATTACCCTCGCCCTCGAAGCGCTCCCGTTTCTCCCGCTCGATCCGGTTGCGAATTTTTTTCTCCCAGTCCCGTCCGCGGTCCGCTGCTATCTCGGCATTCAAGTCGCGGCTGAACTCCGTCAATCCGCGACCAACGCCGTCTAGCCTGACAATTCCCTTGTCGCTGCGAAACTCAATACGTACCTCGTGTCCGTTCCTGCCCAGCCCTTCGATACGTACTCGGTCGAGCCCTTGAGCTCGGAGCGAGGCTAACAGCTCTTTGGGATCCCGGTTGGTCAAATCCATCCCTTCGAAAGCAGCCCGCAGAGATCCGTTGTCTTGCCGTTTGAACTCCAGCCGTTCTCCATCCAGACCTCTTATTCGGAGCCGGTTGAGTCCGTTCTCCACTACTAGGTTGGAAAGCCGCTCAGCAGTCAGGCCGTTTAAATCCAGTCCATTGATTCTCGCACGGAAGGAACCGTCGTTATTCCGCCTTAGGTCGAGGCTTTGCCCGCGTGTCCCGTTGATGCGCAACCGGCTCAGCCCCTCCTCAAGCGCCAAGCTGGTGAGTTTTTCGGCGCTCATACCGTTTAGGTCGATGCCCTTGAGTTTGACTTTGATGCTTCTATCGCTCTTCTCTTTAATCTGAAATTGTTCACCGTCGGATCCCTTGATACGCACCCATTCGAAACCGTTTTCCACGGCCAGGTTGGTCAGCTGTTCCGCAGTGATCCCGTCGAGTTCCATGCCTTTGATTCTCGCCAGTAATCGCCCATTGTCCTGACGCTTGATCTCGAAACGTTCCCCGTCAGTGCCTCGAATTCTCAACCGGTCAAAGCCGTTACTTAAAAATTCCCCCAGCTGTTCTGGAGCCAGGCTCCCGATATCGAGGCCGTTGATCCGTGCCCGCAGGGTACCGTCGTCGTGTCTTTCCACACGAGCTTCAAATTTATTACCGTCCACGGTGCCGCGAAACCTCACCTCGTGGTCATTGGCGATGGTTTCACCGATCAATCGTAGAAGGTTCGTGTCCGGATCCGTGGAAAGAAAGATTCTTGCCGCCTCGTCGCTGGATAGTGTGAGGTTGCGAAATTGAATGGTGTCAACTCCTCTGGTGGGATCTTCGAAATGGGAATCCACCACCTGCAAAACGTCCGGCGGTAGCTTCTCGCCTCGGATTTTCACATCGCCTTGGGCCTCGCCTGTGCCGGGTCCCAACAGAAAGAGGAGAGTCAAGGTCATGACATAAAAAACGCTCTTAAATCTGCCGGCTTTCATTGGATCTGATCCTCCGCTCTTTGTATTGTCAGGGGTACTATGAGCAAGAGTGGTGCCCAGCGGACGCAGATAATTGAGTCGCCGGTAAGTCTTTGTATTACAAAAGAAAACCGGCCACAGGAGGGACCGCAGTCAATCGAGGGAAAGCCATTGCTTCTGGGCGGCGGAGCGCACTGCCGTAATTTGTCTCAAAATTTTACGCCTGAATTGAAATGGCACCGAGGGGAAAAGTTAAATTTGGAGACGGAAGACGTTTAGAACCGGCCGAACCGTTTGGAAAGAGAAAAGCCCACGGCGTAATCGGGGCTGCCGTCGGTCAGGCCAAAGGAGACAAAAGGGGTTGCCGTGAAGGTACGGGTGATTTTCCAGCTCACGTTAGTGGTGATGTCCATGGGATCGTCTGTTCCGCTCACGAGGGCTCGGCTCCACGCAAACGATACGCTGGCTGAAAGACTCTTCAGAATCTGGTATCCAACGCCGGAGCCGACAGCAATTTGATCCCGTAGATTGGTCCCGGGGGGATCACCGATAAACGTGTAGCCGAAATCGGCGAAGAGGAAAAAGCTTTCGATTTGTTTGTCGACCTCCAACCCGAGTCCAAAGTCATACTCACCTGTTCCCAATCCTTCCGAGGCATCAGCCGTAGGAAACTTGACTCTGGCTGTAGGTGTGATTGCGGGTAGAAACGATTCGACCCCGGGATCGTCAAAGAGATAGACTCTTCCCTTTAGGTAGAGGTCGCCCACTCCGGGGGCGAAGAGGTCGATGACATTCGAGATTGGATCATCTCTAATTCGAATCGGCCTTCCATTGATGATGGAGATTGCGCCGCTGGAATCCTTATAAACAAAAGGGACTGTGAGACCTACATCGAAGCGCTGCCCAAGGTACCGAAGAGTAAACGGCATATAGACCGTCTGTGCCGTGGTATCGGTGCCAAAATCACCTTCCAGATACGAAAAACCGGTGATGAGTTCAAAGTGCTCGCGCTCCTGGCTCCAGCTTTGCGACGTGCAGGAAACGGTGACAACGAAGCAGAGGGCCCATAGGAAAGGACGGATCCACTTGACCATTAAAATTCAATTATACGCTTCGGCTCCTGGGCCAACAACAAAAAATTCCTCGCGTACGAGCCGCCTAGACCATCCTGGGCAATGGACATCGCGTCTTTCGTGGGGTAGTAGGTTGTTAGAGAGCTGGTAGTCTAACAGGTTGGTATTAAATGGTTTATTGGTCCGTTGGCTTGGCACTTGTGGGATTGTTGGGTAGTGGAGGGATCCTTTTCTATCTTGGTCGCAGCGGTAACTTCCCGATAACTGAATATGCCTGGCTGGTCGGGTTGGCTAGCCTGGCGCCTGCCTGGTTGGTGGTCGTATTGTCTCTGCTGGGGGAAACGCCGGCGGAGGTCATCGATACACCGCTGCCGCGCTCCGTTCTTGTAACTTCCGCAGCTGCACTTCTGGGAGTGATATTTACGGACACTTTGAATCGGCGGTTTTTGAGCAAAGAACCGAAGCCTGCTCCCTTAACCGGTTGGCTTCTCGGAGTAGTGTCTCTCGTTCCCGCATGGATCATCGCGTTATGGGCATTAGAATAAACATAGCTATTTTCTCTGTTTTCATTTCGGCTAGCCTTGGTGGAATGGGGTATGCCCATGTCCCAAACGAGTCTAACCCTTCCGCGGATTGGCACTGGCGTCCCGATATTCTCCTCGTGCTGATTATTGTGGGCACGGTTTACGCGCGAGGGTGGCTAAAGCTTCGGTTGCGTTCGAATCGCGCGGTGTCTCTCCGGCAAATTGCCCTTTATGTCCTCGCCCTGGCGGCCATTGTTGCGGCCGTGCTGTCGCCCATCGACGCCCTGTCTGGATCGAACCTCAGCATGCATATGGTTCAACACCTGCTGTTGCTGATGATCGCTCCCTTGTTTTTCCTGTTGGCAAACCCGTTGCCGGCGTTTCTGTGGGGGCTGCCGGTCAGGTTGAGAAAACCCTTCGCTCGTTTGTTGAACCCCGCGTCTTTGTTTCGCCGAATTCTATGGACCTTAACTTTTATGCCGGTGGCCTGGGGCGCCTATGTTGTCAATCTCTGGGCATGGCATAATCCAACACTCTATCAATTGGCCTTGCGAGATCCATGGGTTCACGATCTCGAACATCTCCTGTTCTTCTTCACGGCGGTTTTATTCTGGTGGCCCGTGGTGAATCCGGCGCCGCGGATTCACGGTGAGATTTCCTACGGCTTTCGTATCTTCTACCTCGTGGGTGCAACCTTGCAAAATACCGTGCTCGGTATGGTGATCTCCCTGCCGAAAAGAGTGCTCTATCCCTATTATGAAGCGATGCCTAGGCTAATGGATTTGAGTCCTATCAATGACCAGGCTCTGGGAGGCGGGATCATGTGGGTAAGCGGGCACATGTATCTAATTCCGATACTCGTGTTGGTGGCCCGCCTGCTGATGCGGGAAGAGGAGTCCGCGAGTTTGCCGCCTCAGGGAGCGGCTCGAAGCAGGGTATAGTCAACCGAAAGTATTATTGCCTTTTTCCATTTCGATGAATTACAAGGTTCGTNNATAAAAAATGACGGAGAGTTGATGGAAGAAAAGTCACCGGTTCGATCATCCTTTGGATCTCTGCTGAGTGCGTTGGCAGGGAGCTCGTGATGAATCGTCGCGCTGGTCTACGCCCTATTGGGCGGAGGGGCCAGCCTGGCCGCCGGTCTGGCGGCCTATCGTGATTGGTTCGGACCGTACCGGGTCCTGGTCTTTTTATTGGCCGTCGCCCTAGTGGCTCGCTCCCATTACCTGTACTGGGGTGGTCTCGGTTTGAAGTCGAGACTGATAACTTCATTCATCCTGTGGATATCGACGGGACTGACATTGGTCATGACCTATATCTTTTATCTCCGCGATATTCTTTCGTCTACTTGAAGTCTGGGGCCCTATAGGAGCGACTCGAAATGTTAAAGATCCGTCGAGTCATGTTTGGATTGCTGTTGCCGCTGCTTTTCGTGGTGACCCTTGTTGGCATTGGCTCCCGCGGCGAGGTTGCTGAGTCGACGGACCCTAGCCAGGTAAAACTCTGGATAGGCGGAATGGCTTGAGTGGGCTGAGCCTCCGTGGTGAGAAGGGCCCGGGAAGGGCTCGAAGGAGTTGAAAAAGCAGAAGTGAGTTATAGAAAGAAAGAGGCGGTGGTGCATTTCGATAGTCGTAAGGTAACCGTTAACGACATGGTGAGGGCCGTTGAGAGGGCAGGGTGTCGTGCGACTGAAAAATCAGCTCCGAGAAAACGTGAAACTGAATGACGGTGATGGACGGCGATAAGTGCTTTAAAGCTGGTCTATGGGGTTCCATCGTTACTGCCATTTGTTGTTTTACTCCAGTACTGGTGGTTGGATTGGGCCTTATTGGGCTTGCGGTGATCATTCCCTACTTGGATTATTTTTTGTTTCCCATTCTGGGAGGCTTCCTGATGCTGGGATTGTATGGATGGGTAAAAGGGAGCAAAGGTAATTAACGATTCGCCGGTTGTTAAATCGGTGAAAGCTGGAGCCTCAAGGTTGAGAATGGGAATAAAGATTACGGTCTACTCCGCTCCCGGTTGAAGTTCATGTCATACGGTGAAAGAGTTTCTTTCCCACAGCAAAGTCTCGTTCATGGATCGTAATGTCGCAGAGGATCCTGATGCCCTGCGGGAGCTTAATGACAAGACCGGTCGAAGGGCGACACCGGTGATCGTAATCGATGATGAAGTTGTAGTGGGATTTGATCGGGGTAAACTTCAGAGTTTGTTAGGACTCTAAACAATGAGGTCAGTCATTTGTCCGGACTGCGGACAGGAAATTGAATTGATCGATATCAGCAAGGGAGGGGATATCGTCGAGTGCCCCCTTTGTGCCGGGCTCTCCCTCAGGTTGAGGGAAGAGGGGCCCCGCTTGGTTGCGACTCGGGTGAATAAGGCCAGCTGTCCGGTTTGTGAGCGAGATGTGATTCTGGAAGATGACGCTACGCCCGGTGATATAGTTCGGTGCTGCGATGAGGACTTTACCCTAACCTATGCGTTCGGCTCCTTCGCGTTGGAATAAGGTGCGTCTCGTTTACGTTCTCTTTGACTAGAGAGACAGTGAGTGGAATCCAGTCTAAAGAAGGTTCTCTTCGTGTGTTTTGAAAACGCCAATCGAAGCCAGTTGGCCGAGGCCTTTGCCCGTATTCATGGGGCGGGCAAAGTGGAGGCCTACAGCGCCGGGTCCCGGCCTGCGGGGAAGGTTAACCCCAAAGCCATTTCCGCCATGAAGGAATTGGGCTACGACCTCCGCTGGCACGTGTCCAAGGGTCTCCAGGACGTCCCGGACGTCGAGTTCGATTTTGTGGCCACCATGGGATGCGGGGACGAATGCCCTTTCGTGCGTGCCAGGCAGCGGGAGGATTGGGATATCCCTGACCCCAAAAACATGGTGCCCGATGAATTCCGCGCCGTACGGGACCTCATCGAATCGAAAGTGAAGGACCTGATCGCGAAAATCTAGGTGCCACCTAATTCCCCTCTTGCTTCTGCGAAACAAGCGTGCGGAATGGCGCTTGATCCATGATTCTTTCCTAATTTTTCGACATTTTGGTCGAGGGGCTGCCAAAATTTGGAAGAATATTGGCGGCCCTGTCCCGAATTATCTCAACAAATTACTGGCATATCCCTTGCATTATCCATGTGAAAGCAGGGAAAGGCTTGGTATAACCGTGAGCTCAAAAATAAACTCAAGTATTGTAGACGAGCGAGTTTCTTCGCTATTCCAACCGGATAGCCTGTTGTCCGAACAGTTCCTTGAGACCCATCGGCGAGCTAGCATCCTGGAGCCGGAAAAAAGGCTTATGATGGCAATGCTCGAGGACGCCGTGGCCTGCTTTCAAAAATATGTGTCGGCTCAAAAGACCAAGGAAAAAGCTATCTTTAAAGAAGTGGAAGAGTGGTTCTGGGAAAAGGATAGCGATTGGTTTTTTTCCTTTGAAAACGTTGCTGAAAATTTGGGAATGGATCCGGATTACATTCGCAAAGGGCTGAGCGAGTGGAAAGAAAGGCAGACGCGCCCTAAGGCGAAAGTTTACCACCTGAATTCGAATCCAGGAACAAACCTTCCGGGATCAGGCCTATCAAAAGTCCTCCCGTATCCGCACGGAAAGTTGAAAAGCGGGACTCGATAAGCAGACAGAGTCCTGGAAAAACCTCTAGTCCTAGTTTTAGTAACCAATCTTTTCGCTTTCTCATTAGTCGGAATCAACCGGAGTCAAGACAGAGCTAACTACCTGATGCCTATCGTATCTCTGCGTCTCCACCGTGGCATGAATTGTGCAATTTCTCTTCCACGACTTTTCTAAGTCAGCTTAATTTCATACCCTTTCGGGAGGCCTCACGAATGGCAAAGAGGGCGACTGAAAAACCTGTCCCATTTTCCGGGATTCCCACAACGGCGGATGGTTCAGAGGCGGTGGTCTGGGTTGAGATTCATACAAGTCAAGGAGCCTGTGCCTACCCAATAACTCCCTCCACCAACATGGGTGGAGCTTATCAGATGGCGGTGGCCAACGGTCAGCACAACCTCTGGGGCGAACCGCTGGCGTTTCTTGAATTGGAATCGGAACACAGCTCCGCCAGCACCTGCGAAGGATTCGCCCTGGCAGGCGGAAGGGTCGCTAACTTTACTTCCGGTCAAGGGCTCATTCTGATGAAAGAAGTCCTGCACGTGATTGCCGGAAAGCGTTTACCCGTGGTGTTCCATATTGGGGCACGCGCGTTAACGTCGCATGCGCTTAACATTCACGCCGGCCACGATGATGTGATGGGGGTCAAAGACTGCGGGTGGGGGATGCTATTTGCACGAAATCCCCAGGAGACAGCGGACCTTGCTCTCATTGCCAGGCGCGCAGCGGAGGAAGCAGAAGTTCCTTTCTTCAACATTCAGGATGGATTTCTTACCACGCACACTATTGAAAGCCTGAGGTTGCCCGAACCAGAGTTGATGAAAGAGTTCGTCGGTGACCCCAATGCCGAACACAGGCTGCGGGACTTGATGGATCCTGTCCATCCCATTATGAGCGGTGTGGTTCAAAATCAGGATAGCTACATGAAAGGCAAAATCGCCCAGAGGTTTTTCTACGACCGGTTGCCGGGAGTGTTGGAACGGGTCATGGGTCAGTTCTGTGAAATGACGGGTCGGCGCTATGAAATGATAGATTCCTACCGGTTGGCGGACGCGGATTTTGCCATCGTTGGTATGGGTAGCTTATTGGAAACCGCCACAGCCACGGCGGATTACCTGCGCGCTCGAAAGAGGCTCAAGGTCGGGACCTTGCATGTCACTTCGTTTCGTCCATTCCCAGGTCCCCAGATTGTTGAATCCCTCAAAAAGGTCAAGGGTATTGCCGTCATCGAGCGGTTGGACGACCCGCTAGCGCAGTCTAACCCTTTGACGGCCGAGATTAAATCGGCATTCGCCGATGCCTTATCCGGTGCCCCGGGCTATCCACGAATTAAAAAGGCTCCCATGATTTATTCGGGGGCCGCTGGTTTGGGAAGTCGAGACATTCGCCCCGGGGATTTTTGTGAGGTGGTGGAACAGATGCGGCGAAAGAGGTGTCCTCGTTATTTTGTACTCGGAGTGAAGCACGATCTCGCGTTGGTTCCCAGTTACGATCCCGACGTTCGACCGCCGGGGGCATTTTCCATGCGGGGGCATTCGGTGGGAGGTTATGGTTCGATAACCACCAATAAGGTCATTGCTACCATTGTAGGGGATCTGTTTGGACTCCAGGTGCAGGCCTACCCAAAATACGGATCGGAAAAAAAAGGATTGCCCACCACCTATTTTTTGACGGTGGCCAGCCGCCACGTTCGCGCTCATTCCGAGCTCAAGTATGTCGACTTTGTTCCGCTCAACAACAGCAGCGCCTTTCATCTCGGCAATCCGCTTGATGGGTTGAGTGCCAAAGGGACCCTCTTTTTGCACCACGAAAGCAATGACCCAGCCCAGGTTTGGATCAGTATCCCGCCCTCGGCTCAGGAAATCATACGCAAGAAGCGTATCCGAGTCTTATCGCTGGATGCCGTCAAGATCGCCGAAGAGGTGTCCAGAAGGCNNGGCCGGAACTGGCCCAGCGGATGCAGGGCATTGTGCTGCTTGGTATCTTCTTGCGGGTGGCACCCTTTGTGAAAGAAAAGAAATTGAGAGAAGAGGTCCTGTTTAATTCCGTAGAGAAATCGTTGCGCAAGTTCTTCGGCAAGCGGGGGGAGCAGGTGATCCAGGACAATCTTAGGGCTGCCAAGCGCGGTTACAGTGAGGTCTTCGAGGTGCCAGTGACTCAAATGGAAGTTGCGGCGTCAGCATGAAGGGGGCAGCGCCCAGCGTACGGAGGATTGAATATGGCCGGTAAGACGGTTTTTGATTGGATGCATCGTGGTGTGATCGGTTGTCACCCGGATACTTCCGTGGAGGAGGTTGCTCTAAGGATGCAATCCCGCGACATCAGCGCGCTAGTGGTGGTGGATGAGAAGGGTGTGGCGGTGGGACTGATCTCCCGGACGGATCTCGTCAACGCACGATTTGCTCAACCTTACTTTAAGCATTGGAAGGGAATGACCGCCTCACATCTGATGAGCAGGCCAGTGATCAGTGTTACACCGGGAACGTCCATTAAGAAAGCGGCGGCCTTGCTAAAAGACAAGAAAATTCACCGTCTTGTGGTGGTGGATCGAGTCAACGGTCAAATACGTCCCGTGGGTATTCTGTCCGTGACCGACCTGACCCAGGGTGTGGGCGCGTAGCCATCACAAAGGAGTCATTGGATGAAAGAACCAGATGAACTTTTCGATCCGTTAGAGACGGTAGTCCGAGAGAAGACCGACGTGGGTATAAAAGAGCCCGGGGAGGCGAAGGAAACCCACGAGACGGGTCTTCCGGGAATTCACCTGTTCGAGCTGGATTTGGATGTTTACGTAGATGACTTCAATCGCAGGGTCATTGGCGCCTATCAGGAGGGGAAGGGTTCCGTGGCTCTACCGGCGGATGTGGGAGTCGCCCGAAGCCTGGTCCCTCCAGGTACGGGTGCGTTGCGTGATTTTAGCTACATTGCGCCTGAAATACCGGAGTTCGTTTCGGAGCGATGCGTCGGTTGCATGGCGTGCGTCACTGAATGTCCGGACACAGCCATCCTGGGAAAAGCTATCCCGGCTTCGAAAGTTGAACAAGCCTTGGCGGAGATCGATGATCCCCAAAGGCAAGAGTGGGTTCGGTCCCATTGGGTGCGCACGCGGAAGTATTACGATGTCCCAGAGAAACGCGGACAGAAAGGAGCCCTGTTTGGCATCTTTGTGGACCCTACAAAGTGCAAGGGCTGTGCAGAATGCGTGGAGGTGTGTGACGCGTTGGATTTCCACGCCTTGAAGATGGTCAAGAAGGAGGAGGATACTCTCACGCTTTACCGGCGAGCCTTCAGCTTCTTTCGTAAAGTTGGGCCTACACCGAAGGAGTATATCAATGAGCGGGCCCTGGCGGACTTCATGCTGGCGGAGGAGTCCGCACTGCTCTACGTGGGCGGGGCAGGTTCCTGCATGGGTTGTGGCGAGGGGACGGCGCTGCGCATGATGCTGGCCGCAACGGGATTTGTCTATGGACCTGAGAGTCTCGGGATTGTGGCGGCCACCGGTTGCAACACGGTTTACGGATCTACCTATCCCTATAATCCTTTTCTTGTGCCTTGGAGCAACTCGCTTTTTGAAAATGCCCCCGCGGATGCCATGGGAATCCGAGCACGGTGGAATCAAAAGGGGTGGCAGGACAAAAAGCTTTGGGTGATAGGCGGCGACGGCGCTTTCTACGACATCGGCTTTCAGAGCCTCAGCCGGCTCCTGGCCAGCGGTATGGATATCAACGTCCTGGTCTTGGACACTCAGGTATATTCCAATACGGGAGGCCAGGCGTCCACGGCTTCGTTCCTGGGTCAGGATGCAAAAATGTCCTCTGTGGGGAGGATCGTCAGGGGAAAGGCGGAAAACCGAAAAGAGCTAGCTCAAATCTGCCTCATTCATCCGGAGATTTACGTTGCCCAGACGACCCCTGCCCATATCAATCATTTTTACAAGGCGGTTATGGAGGCCAACGAATACCCCGGGCCCGCCGTAATCAACGTGTACACCACCTGCCAGCCGGAACATGGCGTCGCGGACAATCTGGCCTCTCATCATGCCAAACTGGCGGTGGAATCGCGCGCCTTTCCGCTCTTCATCCACGATCCACGCAAAGGGGAATCGATCCGAGAACGGCTCACTTTGGTGGGCAATCCTGGACAGAAGGAGGATTGGTGGACTCCTCCAAACAGCGAGAAGCCATTTACCTTCGTTGATTTTACGCGATCCGAAGGGAGATTTGCCAGGCAGTTTGATCAGGGTGGAAATCCATCCGATAGGTTGCTAAATGCAGAACAGGAGCGGCTGCGAAACTGGCGTCGGCTGCAAGACCTAGCGGGTGTCCGCTGACCAGAAAGGAGAAGGGAAATGGAAAAAATTAATATACCTGAAGAGTATATGATCCGAGAAGAGCCTACGGATGCGTCACAGCCTCCTGAGATCTCAGAGGCCGAGAAGTTGCTGCAGGAATTTGAGTCCCATGACGCTAGTGAAGGAGAGTTCATTCGTGCCTACAAAGAAATTGCTGACAAATCGAAAGACAAGCTGGTCAAGTTTTTACTGCAATTGATTGTTACCGACGAGGAAAGGCACCACGCGGTGATGCATGCCATGGCAGCGACTTTACGGGGAAGCATCAATTGGACTGAAACGAAGAATTCCATTCCGACACTGGGAGACCTGAGTGAGGACAAGGAGAAGCTCATCAAGCTCACGGCGGACTTCATCAAGTTTGAAAAGGAAGGAATCAAGGAATCCAAAAAACTATTGAAGACCACGAAAGGCTACTATCAGGGGCTCTTTGATCTCCTGGTAACCACCATGATCCATGATTCCCAAAAGCATGTGGAAATTCTTGAGTTTCTACACAAGGCAATGAAAAAATACTAGGTTATTGTTTCTTTTGGGGCGTGATTCGAAGGGAGGGGGTTCTTGCCGACTGTAACGTTCAAGCGGGATGATATTACCTACCAGGCTGAAGACGGGGAGTGGCTCTACGATGCCTGTCAGGAAGCCGGGGCTTCCGTCCCCTTCGCCTGCAAAGCTGGTGCCTGCGCTACCTGTGCAACGGAGGTACTGGAGGGGGAGGCAAGCCTGGGCGAACCGAGGGCGCGCGAAGTTCGCACATTGGAGTCGAACGGTCTCGATCCACAAAAGTATCGCCTTCTCTGTCTCGGGGACGTCCATGGGGACCTGACCCTAGGCGAATCGGCCAACGCACCGGAAAAGAAAACCGCCCTGGGTGTCTTAAACGCCCGTGTAGAGGCCTACCGGCCCCTGACCCTCACCGTTTGCGAACAGAGATTCTCACTCGAAGGACAGGGCCTGGTGTTTCACCCGGGTCAATACATGATTTTCCGGGTCCCGGGTATCGAGCAGGTCGTTAGAAGGTCTTACTCGATTTCCTCCACTCCATCGGACACCACGCACTTCGAAATCTGTGTTCGCGCGGTCTCCGGAGGTTTCTGCTCCAACTACATTCATCGCCTGCGCCCGGGAAATTCGATTCAGGTGGAAGGGCCCTATGGTGAATTTGCCCTGGAAAAGGATTCCAACAGAGAGATACTCATGGTGGCTACCGGGACCGGCATCTCGCCGATCAAATCCATGATTTTGCACTTGCTGGAGCAGAACAGCCGGCGCCGGATCAGGCTGTTCTTTGGACTCCGAAACGTTTCCGATCTATTTTACGCAGATCTTTTTCGAAGGTTGGCGGGGAGCCACCCCTCCTTTGCGCCCACCCTTATCCTGTCACAGCCCCATCAGGAGCGCTGGGATGGACCTCAAGGCAGGGTCACGGACCTTATTCGACAACACGTCACCAAGGAGGAGAGCCGGAACAGCGAGGCCTATCTCTGTGGCGGAAGGCCCATGATCGATGACGTGAAATCGCTTTTGATGGAAAAAGGTTTCGCGGCTGAACATATTCACCACGAAAACTTCTTCTAAGGATTTCCTCGGAAAACCGCCTAGAAATTCAGTTGAGGATGCTGTTGAAGCAGGGCCCTATCGGGTCTCAGACCACGGATCGCCTCATGGATCATGGACTCCATGGCGTCCATTTCGGATTCCGAAAGGTGGATGTGACGGGAGAACCTTTCCAGGTCATCGTTGGCAATCGCTACCTGGGCTGCGTAATAGTGAGCCCAGTAAAGATCCAAATGATTCCTGAATAACTCTCCGTTGCCGTCGTTTATACCGGCCCCGAGCCCGGCCGCCACAGTTGCGCTCGATTGCAGCCGTTCAAATCTCAGGTCGAGGTCTCTCATGGGTGCCAGATGCTCCAACAAGTCTTCACGGCTTAGCCGGGTGGCGCTTGGTGCGCAGGCGGATACGACTGAAGTCAGGAACAATAATGCGAACACCAATCTCTTCATTAAAACTAATTCTTATCCCTCTACGGGAGTGTCCTCGATACAAGTGTTGTTCGGGTTTTTGGGCCGGATATTCACGGTTCGAAGTTTTCTCAAGGCCTTTTGTTCGATCTGGCGAATTCGCTCTCTGGTAATCGAAAACCTCCCCCCCAGTTCCTCCAGGGTATAGTCTCTGGATTCGCCGATCCCAAAGCGATAGCGCAGCACGGTCTCTTCCCTTGGGGAAAGGGTGGAAAGGGCCTTTTTTACTTCCGAGTTCAGGTGTCCCTTCATGGTCTCTTCCATCGGATCCGGTACCTGCTGGTCCTCGATAAAGTCTCCCAGGCGACTTTCTCCCTCATCACCAATGGGAGTGTCCAGGGAGACGGGTTCCTTGGCAATATGCATCAGCTTTTTGATCTCCTCCCGGGTGAAGCCCGCCTCGGCAGCGACTTCCTCTGCCTCCGGCTCACGATCCAGGTTCTTGCTCAAGTTGTGATAGGTTCTGAGCATCTTGTTTCGGGACTCCACGAGGTGGGTTGGAATCCTAATTGTCGAGCCGAGGTCAATGATACCGCGAGTCATGGCCTGGCGGATCCACCATCCGGCATAGGTGGAAAACCTGAAGCCGAGCCTGTAATCGAATTTCTCAGCGGCTCGCATGAGACCAAGGTTTCCTTCTTGAACGAGATCCAGGAGTTGTAACCCCCGATTTCCGTGTCTCTTTGCCAGGGAGACCACCAGACGCAAATTTGCCTTAACCAGCTGGTTCGTAGCGGCTTTAATCTGCGCTTCCGCTTTCTCAATGGCATCAACTTTTTCCTGGATCGCCCAGGATGATAGCCCCATCTCTTTTTCGATTTCCTCCCGACGTGCAGCGATAACCTGCCTTTCCGTTCGGCGACGGGTGGCTGCAGCTTTCTCCTCAAGTTCGACAATTTGTGAGCACGCCGATTTTAATCGATCGGCGATCCAATCCACCTGGGACCTGTCCAATCGGAGTCCTTTGAGGATTTCAATGATCCCAAGGTGCTTATTCAATGCCTGTTGTTCCAGTGACTGTCTCCTTTTCTTGGCCATGGACTTGGAGGATAACTGTTTGCGAAGGCGAGCAAAGGCCTGGTTTTGGGTGGCGAGCCGAGCCGTGCCCGCGAGGAACCGCTTGCGAAGGGTTAATTCGTTATTTGTTTCCTCGCCGTCACCGGTGTCCATCAATATGGTCTTGATGCTAAGCTCGTGTTTTTTGACCCTTTCTCTCAGTTTGAGAGTAGAATCAATGGCCACAGGGGCGGACAGAACGGATTCCAGAAGTTGCTTTTGCCCCTCCTCCATCTCCATACCCAGAGCCACTTCTTGTTCTTTTCTCAGCAGGGAAACAGCGCCGATATCGCGCAGGTAGAGGGCAACCGGATCGGTGCCTCTGCTCATGCCCTCGTCTGCGACCTCGTCCTCCTCATCGATTTCCAGGACACTATCCTCCTGGGAATCGACATTTTTTGGGAGGTCAGGGACCGCTTCCGAAATGTCATCGCTCCCGTCAGCTGCGTATTCTGAGGGGAGACTTTCCATCTCTTCTAATTCTAAGTCTTTTTCCATGGCTTACCTCTTTTCCTTCCAAATGGATTCCGGTTGTTTTTTCTCCTTCTCCGGTGAACATGTACTCATGTAACAATCCAAGGGACCTGAATATATCCTGAGAAAACAGCTATTATAGAGGAGCTAAACCCCAAGCCGTCCGCCAAGGCCCCGTTGTATAGCTCATATGCCTCCTTTGTTGAGTGAATGGTCCACCTGGCTTATAGGATTAGACGATCGAACTGAGCCCACGATGACCAATGAGGAAAATTATTCCCTATTTTTGAGGACTGTATAGTTCCAATTTAATCCTTAATGCTTCGAAGTCAATGGGGTGACATTGTTTTACTGGCGTAAATGACTTTATTAATCATTAGTGATATCAATAGTTTATATGTTGTTTTTTAAATTAATAAGTAAAATCGTTGAATTGCTGAATTGCACAGCCGTGACAGTGGATTTTCGAGTTGAATTGAGAACGCAATGCATTTTTTGAGCTCCTATTCTTCCGTGGTAAGGCAATTGCGGTGCGCATACTAAATAACTGGAAATTGGTTGGTGTATTTACTACTCTTATGCCAATCTACGCCCATGTGTTGGAAGTTGTCGTGTTTAAGGAGGTGATTCGATGACTGATTACGCTGTGTCTCCGGATCAACTCCGGTGGAAATGTTCTCCCTCCCTCATTCCTTATGAGTGTACGGCGGACATGGTTCCGCTGGCGGATTTCATCGGTCAGGAGAGAGCCATTCGCGCCATCGAATTCGGCCTGGGCGTCAACAAACCGGGCTTCAACATTTTCGTCAACGGTCTGACGGGTACTGGGAAGACCACCATCATCAAGGCCTTTTTGCAAAAGCTGACGGAGGGAATGCCTCGTCCAGAGGAAGATTCCATCTTTCCCGAAGATTGGTGTTACGTGTACAACTTCGCGGATCCTGATCGACCCCAGGCGTTAAATGTCCGCCGGGGATGGGGAAAGGTTCTAAAGGCCGACATGGAGGAATTCGTTCAATCCCTTCAGAAGGAAGTGAAGGCGACCTTTGAAAGCGAGGAGTTCGCGCGCCAGCGACAATCTCTGGTGGAGGATATGCAAAAGCGCCATCAGGCGATCATCGAAGGTGTTATGGAAGAAGGGCGCAAGAGCGGATTTGCGTTGAGGTTTTCCCCGGCCGGCATGGTCATGATCCCGCTCCGCAAAGATGGCAAACCCATGCAGGAGGATGAGTACCTCACCCTGGGTGCGGAAGAAAAGAAGAGGCTGGAGGAGAGGCAAGCGGAGCTTGGCAAGCGGGTGGATCAGGTGCTTCGAGAGGGGAAGAAGCTGGAGCGTGAGATAGCGGAAAAGCTGGATGCACTTGACCGGCAGGCGGGTGAGTACCTGGTGCGTATTCCCCTTTCGGAGTTAAAGGAAAAGTACCACGATTATCCTAAGGTGATCAGCTACCTCGATTCGGTGCACGAACACATCCTAAAGAACCTGTCTAATTTCAAGGGTACAGAGGCAGGCCAGGCCAAAGGGCCGCTGGCGTTTCTGCAGCCGCCGGAAGCACCGACGGATCCATTTCTTCCCTATAAGGTTAATGTCTTCGTTGATAACAGCGATACCCAGGGACCTCCCATTATCATTGAAACCAATCCAACCTATCACAACCTGTTTGGCGTGGTGGAAAAACGCCAGGTCCTCGGGGGGTACGTTACGGACTTTACCCAGATCAAATCTGGATCCATCAATCGGGCGAATGGAGGCTACCTGGTGTTGTATGACCGGGACGTGTTGTCCAATCCTGGAGTCTGGGAAGCGCTCAAGAGAGTGATCAAAAATCAGGAACACCGCATAGAAGAGCCTCTGTCCTTCTTTGGGTGGCTGCCGCCCCAGGGTTTGAGACCAGAGCCCATTCCAACGGACACGAAGGTGATCATGATCGGCGATCCGATGCTCTACCAGTATCTGTCTAGTCTCGATCCCGACTTCCGCGAAACCTTTAAAGTGAAGGCGGATTTTGACTATGAGATCCAACGATCCAACAACAATATCGTCTCCTACGCGTGCTTTATCAGCGGTTGCTGTCAGCGGGAGGGACTCCGTCACTTCGATTCCACCGGTGTAGCGGCCATCGTGGAATATGGAGCCAGACTGGTCGAGGACCAGGATAAACTATCCACGCGGTTTAGCGATATTCTGGATGTACTGGTGGAGTCGGACTATTGGGCAAACAAAGACGGAAGTGAGCTGGTAAGCGGAAAACACGTGGCCAGAGCCCTCGAGGAGAAGAACTTCCGGCTAAATCTCATCGAAGAGAAACTTCAGGAATTGATTGCCGAGGGAACCTTGCTGGTGGATGTTGAGGGGGCTGTCGTGGGTCAGGTGAATGGCCTGGCCATCTATCAGATGGGGAGTTTCAGCTTCGGTAAACCTTCTCGCATTACATGCAAAACGTTCCTGGGCCGTGGTGGAGTTATCAATATAGAGAGAGAGGCGAAGCTCAGCGGTAAGACCCACGATAAAGGAGTCCTCATCCTAAGCGGCTACCTCGGTTCGAAGTACGCCCAGGATCGGCCCCTTTCCCTTACCATAAGTCTCTGTTTCGAACAGTCCTATGAAGGGATTGAGGGCGACAGTGCTTCTTCCACGGAGCTCTACGCAATTCTTTCCAGTTTGTCTGAGGTTCCCATCAAGCAAGGGATCGCCATCACGGGATCCGTGAACCAAAACGGCGAGATCCAGGCCATTGGTGGCATCAATCGAAAGATTGAAGGATTTTTCGACGTTTGCCGCCTCAGAGGGATGACCGGCGATCAGGGAGTCCTTGTGCCCCAATCCAACTTGAGAAATCTGATGCTGCGGCCGGACGTGGTGGAGGCGGTTGAACAGGGAAAATTTCATATCTATGCCGTGAGTACCATCGATGAAGGCATCGAAGTGCTTACCGGGACCCCCGCGGGGGAGAGGGATAGCGAGGGACACTATCCTCCGTCTTCCATCAATGGACTGGTGGAAAAACGACTGGAAGAGTACTCGAAGAGGCTCAAACAATTTTCCGCGCCGCAAGGTCGAAACGAAGAACGGAGCGAAGCAGAGGATTAAATCTGAATGGTGGAGAAATAACGATAGGGAGGCGACGATATGGCGGAAAAGACTGCGCAAGAGTGGCATGAGCCGACAGGCGAAGTGGAGAAGGCGGGATACGGCAAGTGGGGAAGGCCCAATTCGCCCTACGACACTTTTATGGAGGAGCAGGGGATTCCCATTTACCGTGACATCGGCGTGAGGAAGATCCAGGACCTGCCGCTCAAGCCGTGGAAACGTATGGGAGGAAAGGGAACCTTTATCCAGCTCTTCGGTACGGAAGGTCTCTGGGGCTGCTACGTGATCGAACTCCCCGGCGCAGGCGCGTTGAACCCCGAAAGACACCTCTACGAAGAGCAGTATTTCGTCGTGGAAGGACGTGGGACCACGGAGGTGTGGGCGGAAGGCAGCAACAAGAAGCAAACCTTCGAGTGGCAAGCGGGCTCATTGTTTTCCATACCCATGAACGCGTGGCATCGGATCATCAACGCAGCCTCTAGCCCGGCGCTCTTATTGGGGGGGACCACGGCTCCCAATGCGATGAACCTGTTCATGAACACGGACTTCATTTTCAACTGCCCATACAGTTTCACGGATCGCTACGATCAGAGCGAAGACTATTACAAACCCAAAGACGACATTGAGCCTGATCCTGTCCGGGGCCTAGCGATGCGCCGTACCAATCTGTTGTCCGATGTCGTTGGCTGTGATTTGCCCTTGGATAACCGGCGTTCCCCTGGCTATCGAAGGATCGAACCCCTTATGACCGGCAACAAGTTTTATTTCTGGATCGGTCAACATGAGACGGGTCGCTATTCGAAGGCTCACGCCCATGGCTCGGCGGCGGTTTTAATCTGCATTAAGGGTAAGGGATACACCTATACCTGGCCGGCGACCCTCGGTACGACACCCTGGGAAGATGGCAAGGTGAGTGAAGTGAAGAGACAGGACTACGAGCCTGTGGGAATGGTGAGCGCCGCTCCCATGGGAGGTCACTGGTTTCATCAGCACTTTGGCACCAGCAATGAACCCTTTCGTTTGATGGCCTGGTTCGGTCCCAATGCTCCGGGTCGTGAGGCCGGGCGACCGGGTGAAAAGGCCATCGACTATGGAGCCATCGAGATCAAAGATGGAGGAACGGCCATCGCGTATCGGGACGAGGACCCATTTATACGCAAGGAGTATGAAGAGACATTGAAAAAGGAAGGGGTCCCCTCCAGGATGGTGGACTCCATCTTCAAGTAGAAGTCTTAGCCGTTCGTTCGTCAGTCATTCTAATCATTGAAGGAGTAAGATGGAGGCGCGACGACAACACCTCGGATTCACGGGTGCATCCAGACACATCGTTGACGAAGAAGAGATTCGCCTGACCAGCGTGGGCGTGGACATCGGCTCATCGACGACACACCTCATCTTTTCCAGACTGGTTTTGGAGCAACAACACAGCCGGTACGTGGTCGTCAGCCGCACCGTTCTGAACGAATCGGAAATTCTTCTCACGCCTTACGTGGATGAAATAAAAATCGACGTGGAGGTGCTGGAAGAGTTTATCAACCGGCAATATCAGCTCGCTGGCCTCACAAGGGATCAGGTGGATACCGGTGCATTGATCCTCACCGGTGTTGCTCTGCGTCGCCGAAACGCGCGCGCCATCGGCGAGCTGTTTGCCGAGGAAGCGGGCCGTTTCGTTTCCGTCAGCGCGGGGGACGGTCTGGAAGCGACCATGGCGGCTCACGGTTCCGGAGCCGTAGGACGCTCCCACGGATCAGACAACATCACGTTAAACATCGATATCGGGGGCGGTACGAGCAAGCTGGCCACCTGCTCCGGCGGCCGGGTGCGGGAGGTCACGGCCATCGACGTCGGTGCGCGGCTTATCGCCTTTGATGAACATCATAACCTTACCCGTATCGAGGAGGCCGGCCGGACCCATGGGGCGGCGGCGGGGCTGGATCTCTCCCTGGGCCATAGGGTCTCTGAGGAGGGACTGGGCAAGATGGCTTCAATCATGGCAGACCGGCTGTTTGACCTCCTCTCCCCCGGTGGCCCATCCTCGGAGACAAGATCGTTGTTGCGCCTGCCACCCTTGTCGGTCAAAAGGAAAATTGAATCCATCAGCTTTTCCGGAGGTGTGTCCGAATTTATTTATGGCAAAGAGCAGGGCACCTACGGGGACCTTGGTGGTTTGTTGGCTGGGGAAGTAAGAAATCGGGTAGAGAAACTGGGTATCCCCATCATGGAGCCTTCCGCACGTATTCGCGCAACCGCCATCGGCGCTTCACAGTACACGGTGCAGGTGAGCGGCAGCACCATTTTCGTTAACCCTCCTGAGATCTTGCCGGTACGTAGTCTCCCGGTTGTTACTCCGGAGTTTTCCCTTGCGGATGAAGAGATCGTTGAGTCACAGGTCACAAGTGCAGCGGAGCGCGCCTTGAACCGAATGGACCTGCTCCAGTCCACCCAACCCGTTGCTGTGGCGTTTCACTGGGAGGGATCCGCAACTTTCGCGCGTCTCCAGGGATTTTGCGCGGGGCTGAAAACGGCCCTGGACAAAATCCTGGCCAAGGGGCATCCCCTGGTGTTGGTGAGTGACGGCGATGTCGGTGGTGTCCTGGGCCTCCATCTCAAGGAAGAGATGCAGTTGGAAAACCCAGTGATCTCCATTGACGGGATTGACCTGCGCGAATTTGATTACATCGATATCGGAGCTTTGATCCCGTCCTCCGGCGCCGTACCCGTCGTCATCAAGTCACTGGTATTCCGGAGTTAACAAAAAAAGTCCCCGCTTCCGTCTCTCGAGTGTTTTCTCCTCCAGGGAACCAACACGAGATTGATCAATCCAAACGCCGCCCCCACCGAACTGCTAAAAAGCAGCATCGCGCGCGACGTATGGGCAAAACTTTCCAGCGAGCGGATGTAGACATTATCCCGGATCACCATTTCCTTTAACTTGTGCACCTCCGTCATATTCTGAACCAATTCCAAATGCCCCTTTGCATCCAAAGGGGGCTCTTGCAGGGTGCGTGAAAAGATGACGAAACACATCATAATCCCTCCCACCACCAGCAAAATGTTGATCAGGGCGAAGAGATAGTTTCGGTCAGTAGCAGTCATGGTTGATCCTTTCTCATAAATTCTCGCTATGGGCTCTCGCAACTTTACGGTGAATCGCACTCCACAGGCGGGCCACCGATAAACTGGTAACAAGTCGTCGATCGAGTCAATCCCAGGCATAGGGTTTTTCTCGGTCCATCCGCCGGGGTCAGGTCATACAACTCCCATTCGTAGCCAAAGCACTCACATTGTTTCTGGCGGGCTCCCATGCCGCCGGCGAATTCACATTCATTGATGAGCAATAACCACACAACCAGAGGTATGAGAACGCCGACGGTTGACCAGATGGTCAGTTTTGCATTGGAAAAGAGCCGGGATTGTGTCATGGGTTGACAGGAATTTGTGCGAGTTGTGAAAGTAGAATGTGTCCCTAGTTAGAATTTTACACCTGTTCACATAGGATGGGTAATGGTTTTTCCCGCAATGGCGGCCTTGCATTCAGAAAATTGTGGCGCATGGGCATAGCAAAATGAAGGGAAATGCTCGCGAACCTCTCTGGACAGTGCCATTTCTGCAGATTGTCGCCACCGATCTTGTAATTTTCGCTGGTGCTCAGCTGCTGCGACCGGTGATACCCCTGTACATCTCGTCCCTGGGCGGGGATAAGCCTCTGGTCGGTATTGTCGCCAGCGTGTTCGTATTTACTGCCGTGGTCCTAAGGCCGATCTCCGGTCTGGCGATGGATCGGATCGGTCGTAGAACCGTTCTCATTGCATCACTGGCTCTGTTTGTAGTTTGCGCTGGAATTTTACCCCTGGGGCTTTCAATTCCCGGGTTAATAGCTGTTCGGATTATTCAGGGAATTTCTTGGAGCAGTATCCCCCCGGCCACCAACACCATTATGTCGGATCTCATTCCGGCCAGTCGCCGCGGCGAAGGACTGGGTTATACCAGCACCACGCGAAATATGGGGATTGCCCTTGGGCCGGCCATGGGGCTTTACCTTGCGGAAAGCATCGGATATTGGGCGGCGTTTCTTCTAGCCGCGATCCTGGCATTGGCGGCGTTGGCTATAGGTTGGAGAGTTCAGAGTCCTTATGTCCCACCCACCGACACAAAGATTCTGTCCTTCAAAGGTCTCATTGAGCCAGGGGCGCTTCTTCCCGCAACCATCAGTATGCTGATGAACCTTGTAGTTGGAAGCATGATTACCTTTGTCCCGCTGGACGCCCAGGAAAGAAACATCGGTAGCGCCATAACGTTTTTCCTCGCAATTTCGATGCTGCTGATGGTTGTTCGTCCCTTGGTTGGAGGTTTGAGCGATCGTCTCCCCCGGAGGGGAACGTTACTGATACCGGGGCTCGTCCTGGTTACTCTCTCGGCGCTGGTGTTGGCTTTCACCGAAGCGGTGTGGACGTTGCCGGTGGTAGCGGCCTTCTGGGCCTTCGGCTTCGGTACGGCTCAACCGGTGCTGAGGGCCATGATTCTGGATCGCGTACCGCAGAGGCGTTGGGGGGCGGCTAACGCTACCAACATGATGCTCTACGACACGGGGTATGCTTTAGGGCCGCTGCTATCGGGTTTCATCGCGAAGAGAACCACGCTGGCTACCACATTCGCATTTTCAGCCATTGCACCGGTAATCGCGATCCTGCTTACGGTCCTGAGCGGAATACACCGTGAGGAATCACCACGAAACTTCAGAGGATAGGAACGGTCATTTGCTACATGCTGCGATGTTGATGAATAGACTTCAGCGTTCCTCGATCAAGTATTATCACCTAAGAGGATCTTTCTTTGCCTGGTTGCGCACGCGTCGATGTTCTTGAGAGTCTGTTCTGCGGTCTGGTCTGATAGATTCGTATTAAACCATTCCCAATTACAATCTAAAAACTCTGCCTGTTCGGCCAGCGATAGGTTCCAAACTCCCTGTGGCGGGGGCGCCAACAACTCCTTGTATAACGCAACGTCCCGAAGTTCATTCTGCAAATGTCCGGGCGCGATCTCGAAGCTTATAATGCCTTTGTCATTGACCAGCCGAATGTACAAATTGCCCGCAACGTAATCCTTTAACGCGCCCATTCCATAGGCCTCTTCCTTGACGAGGTTGAAGCCGTATTTCTTAGCGAGCGGTTCGATGTATTTCATAGCCGCTAGGTCTAATTGTTCTTTCATAGAAATGGTTAACTCAGCTCAAAGCCCGGTGGACCATTTACGTGCTAGCACCGTCTTGATTTTTTGCCTTGCGGCAATCGTGACATTCCACCGCCGCAGCGTCGATGTGCCCTTTGGCTTCCTCGTAGTACCACTTCTGATCCCGTGCCCGCCAAATCTCGTTTTTGCCGCAGCTCCTGCATGTGAACGGCTGATCGATATAGAATTCCGGCAGTGATCCGTAAGTGTTGATGTGGTCCAGCTTTGAGTGGTCCGCCGGCACAGAGGATGGATGGTTATTCTGTTGAGATGGTTTGAGGCGGGCCACACGATAGGCCTCTCTAAGTTCTTTTGCGCTCGGATTACGTTCGGTATCTCGACCTTTAGGCATATATACACGGTAAAGGTTCAGGCAGTGCAACAGGGTCCCGCCCACAAAGCAGCGGGACGAGAGTCTGTCTCAACCCGATCGCTGCGGGTTCCTTTTCATAGACCCGTACGAGTGATTATCGCTTGCCCCGATTCAGAGTACGGCAACCATGCGTATGCGAAGCTCTTCGCAAATGCGGGGATGAGTCCTCCTAAGACAAACAAAAACGGTGCCTCAGCTGCACCAAAATAGTCGACCGAGAGGGAGATCTCGAAGCAAAGCGCGACGCAGATGGCAAGTACCGAAAAGTATATTGCGCCAGCAGTCACTGCCGCAGTCCCGGATCGCAGCCGACCGGTTACAAAGACGTTAACAAGAGCACCGACGGTTGCGCCCATGGCAACACCGCAGGTTATTGTCCATACAAATTTGCTCCACAGAGACCCTGCCGGAAACAAAACGATCCCCATACGAGAAAAATCGCCACCTCGCCGATCAATGTGAAAAACACGGCCACTGTGATCAGCCGGACAAAATCGCTTCTTCGAAGCAAATCAACACTCATTGGGATACCTCTAACTTGGCGCTCAGCTGCGTGGCACAGGCCGTCGACGATCGCTGAGGAACCCATGGTTGATACCAAAAACTACCGAACCCTTAATGAAACGCGCTTTGCCACTTCAGCTGCAGTGCCTCGTTAGGCGGTGCCTTACGCAGCTCCACTTAGTTCTGATTTGAACCGCTCGAGTAACTCCTCCAGGGGAGTTCGGTCAATGTTCCATACTCCGTAAAACGGGTGATCAAGGTCCTCGATGATCCAGTACAGAAGGTACGCGGAAACACTCAAGGCTGACGTCATGAAAACGTGGGCCACGGTGGATCGGACGCTGACCGCTAGAAAGGATGCGACGAGCACAACGGACATAAACAAAATGAGCAGTCTTAGACGTGGGGGCAGACGTTCGTTTGCAAGGGAGATCCGCCGCGTTCGCATTTTGGTGAGGTCAGACACGTTTGCAATGACTGCTGAGAGAATTGCCTTGTCTCGCTCACCCATCGGTTCGATATCCCCCGTGGATCTCATGACTGCGTATAGCTCATCAGATGTGTCGGAGTTGGTGGAATTCGCTACGTTCGCCATTTGTTCCCACTCAATACTCGCTACTGCTTGGACATAGTTTGCCAGCGCCCTTTTAACCGCCTGTGCGGGTGCGTGCTGTACTCCCTTGAAGTAGACCAGAAAATCCCGAATCGACTCGACAGCGTTAAGCTCGTCCTCAATCGTTTGGCTGAGGGCGCCGTAGCGTGTAAGAACTGTGATGAGAACAAAGCCAGCTACGATGGCGTACACAACACCGAAGACGCTGAAAAACGCTCCCCATGCGGAGACGTCCTCAAAGCTCCCATCGTAACCTATGTAAGGCCGGACTAGGAGTACAGCGATGGCGGTTGCGCTGCCCACCGCAAACATGGGAAGGCCAATTCTGAGTATTTGCGCGCCAGATAACATGGAGTCAGGGCTAAGCTCGCCGCCGCCTAACTATTGAGTATACTGCGGGCGTTCTCGCGGTATATTACTGATGAAAACTTCCCGTCGAAAGTTAGAATTATTAACAATTGTCATCGCTTACGGAAACTATGTCAAGCAAAGTAGCGCCTGCAAACACTGTCATCTTGCTGCTGATTCGGATATCAGCTTGCGCGGTGTATGTAGGTAATGAATGGAGGAAGAAAATGTAGTTGGATTTAAGTGGGGCGGAGCTTCAGGCGGCGGAGTCGTCGCCCTGGAAGCCGTATTTCTTGAGTTTGTACCGGAGGGCTCTTTCGGTGATGCCAAGTTTGTCGGCGGCTCGTGTCTGGACCCCGTCGGATTGGGAAAGGGCTTCTTTGATCATCTTGCGCTCCATACCTTCCACCACCGCCGTCAGGTTCGTTCCTCTCTCATCCATTTTCTCGGATGATTGAACGGTCAACGGCAGGTCGGATCTCCCGATGACTTCGTCACGGGTGATGACAATGGCACGTTCCACTAGGTTTTCCAGCTCCCTCACGTTGCCGGGATAATCGTAGCGGAGAAGGGCGTCGCGGGCTTCCTGGGTAAAACCTTTGATGGTTTTGCCGTTTTTCTCGGCAAACTTTTTGACCAGGTGGTTCAAGAGATAGGGAATATCCTCCCGCCTCTCTCTGAGGGGGGGCAGGACCACGGTAACCACGTTGAGCCGGTAGTAGAGGTCCTCTCTGAATTGCCCTTCCTCGATCAATTTTTCGAGGTCTCTGTGGGTTGCCGCGAGGATTCGTACGTCAACAGGGATTGGCCGGCTTGATCCTACTCTCTCAAACTCCTTTTCTTGCAAGACTCGCAATAGCTTGGCTTGAAGATGAAGAGGCAGATCACCGATCTCGTCAAGGAACAACGATCCTCCGTTGGCTACTTCGAAGCGTCCCTTGCGTGTGGCATAGGCTCCAGTGAATGCGCCTTTTTCATGACCGAAGAGTTCTGATTCCAAAAGCGTCTCGGGCAACGCCGCACAGTTGAGTTTTATAAGCGGGCGGGACGCTCTTGGACTGGCGTGGTGGATCGCCTGGGCAATGAGCTCCTTGCCTGTGCCGCTCTCGCCGCGAATCAGCACCGTCGCTTCGCTTGGAGCGATACGGCGAACCAGCGAAAGGACTTCTTGCATATGGCCGCTCTCGCCGACGATGCCCTCGATCCGCGTCCGCTCGTTCAAGGCCTCTCGGAGATCGCGGTTTTCTGTGAGCAAACGGCTGCGTTCCTTTACGGCTTCGATGCGGTGCAGCAGCTCATCCAGATTGAGCGGTTTGGTCAGGTAGTCAGAAGCTCCCTCTTTGATGGCGGACACAGCGGTCTCAATACTGCCAAACGCGGTCATCACAATAACGGGTTGTTCCGGATTCATGCCCCGGACAGCCGTCAGCAATTCAAGCCCGGACACTTTGGGCATCTTCTGATCTGTGATGACAAGGTCAAAGGACTCCTGCCGGAAAGTCTCCAGACCTTTTTCCCCGCCCTCGGCTTCCACGACATCAAATCCATGCTTTTTGAGAAAGCCCCCGATCAGCTCCAACTGGGTAGGCTCGTCGTCAACAATCAGAATTCTAAAAGAGTCCACCATTACGCCTCTACGCCAGAAATGGGTAAAGTGATGTTGAAGGTGGTCCCATGCCCAGGCTCGCTGGCAACGGAGATGTTGCCCCCGTGGGATTCGACGATTCTCCGTGCAATGGCAAGCCCGAGACCCGAGCCATTTGTCTTGGTCGTAAAATAGGGCTCAAAGATGCGCGAGAGAACTTCCGGCTTCATCCCGACGCCTTCGTCGTGGATAGCCAGGTGAATGTCTTTGCGGGCGGCTTTTGCCTCTACTGTCAGTTTTCCACCATCGGGCATGGCTTGAACGCCGTTCAAGATAAGATTGAGCAAAAGCTGTTTCAAGTAGTTCCGGTCGGCTCTCACAGAAGGAAGATTCGGCGCAACGGCCAGGTCAATCTTCACCTTCGACACCTCGGCATCAGCGCCGACCAACAAATGCATCTCCTGGAGCATTTCATCGATGGAAACGGATTCAAATTTTAGATCCAGAGGACGGGCGAGGGAGAGAAACTGCTCAACGATGGAATTCAAACGCTGCACTTCCCCACGCATAATTTCGATAAACCGTGAGTACTGGTTCTCGTCTTCCGTCGGACGAAACTCCGCTTTGAGGCGCTGCAGCCCCATGGAGATGGAGTTCAGGGGATTACGCACCTCGTGGGCCACAGTGGCGGCCAGGTTCCCCAGGGCGGAAAGGTTCTCCCGTCGTGCGACCTCGGCTTCAAGGTTCTTGATCTGTTGCAGATGGGAATGTTGGTTATAAAAAATCGCCGCCATACCGAGGATACCCACACCCAGGATGGCTGTTCCGAGGATGATGATCGACCACAGGCTCTGGCGCCATGCCGCCTCCATGGGTTCCAGTGAAAGGCCGATCTTAAGAAATCCGAGCGGAGCGTCGTTAAGGCTCATGGGCTTGACCAGTTGGTAGATGCGATTGCCGTTTGTGCCCACGACCTTTGCCGTTGTAGCTCCGCTGGGGTCGGCTGCTAAAACATATTCTTCTCGCTCCTGACTGCCGATGAGCTCTGGCTTAGTGTGGGCGACGAACGTGAAGCCGTGATCGAGCAGGGCAACGTGATCGATATCCGGTTGACGGCCCAGGTCCTCGATCTGTCGCTGGACGCCGATCTCTTTCTTGAAGTTCAGAATATAGTCGGCGTTGGCATGGACGACGATCATCCCGGGAATACTTCGGGCGCCGATGGCGACTCCAAAGACGCTACCCTGACGGAACCTTTCCTCGGTGATCGGCATCGGTGGCTGTTCGGGAGGCCGGTCTTCTTCTCCAGGCAGTACCCAGCGCCTCCCCCACATATAGACCATCATCTGCTTTCGCCTCTCACCGGGGTCCCTATGCATCCTGTGCATCTCCGCCATCATCTCCCTCATGCGCATTTTCATCTCAGGGGGCAGCGGGATGTTCCATGGTTCGCCGTCAAATCCAATCAGCTCAATCTTGTGAAGGCGATTCATGGCGCTGATCTCTTGAAAAATGCTGGGATCCACGGAGCCTGTCGAAAGCAGCCGATCAATTAGGCGCGCGTTGTCCAGGAGGCGCTGACTCACGATCTGTTCGATGAGCGAGTTTCCGAGGATCGCGTTTTTCGCGCTAGCTTCCATGGCTTCAGCCAGAGCCAATCCCTTGGCTTCAGTCTGCTTCAACAGGGCGCCCTGGAGCCTGCGGCTCTCAGACAAGATATAGAGGGAGACCAGAATCAGTAAGAGAAGAACGGATGCGAGGAAATAAGGGGCTAGAAGGGATCGTTTCATGATCAGGGTAGTTTAGCTGTTTTGATGACTTAAACAAACGAAAAGGAGGGGGGGTACAGCCCCCCCTTTTCGCTGCCCATGGTCTTTAAACCCCCCGGGCCGATGCCCGGGGGGTTGGCTCGAGACCTATGGGGGAGGGGTTACGAGCCACGTCTCCAGGGGCCTCCGAAAGGCATCACGTCACCGTAGGGGTTCACATGAAAAGTGCGGAGCTCACCATCAGAATTTTTCAGTTCTACGGCGTAAACCGTGTGGTGCCTACCGCTGAAGGGAAGAACTTTATCAACCTTAAATCCAGGAAGGTGGGTGTCAGCATATTGCTGCGCGTGTTCTTTTGCGTTTTCCTCGGTGATAGCTGCAGAGGTTGCGCCGCGAAAGCCAGGACAGATCCCTTCTCCACGCCCCCAGGCCATGCCAGGGCGGCCTCTCATGCCGTATCCCATCTCCCATCGACCTTCACCACTGGCACCAGGGCCATAGCTCATACCTCTGCCAGGGCCGTAGCCGCCCTGCCAGTGTGCGGCTGCTCCACCGACCAGAAGGGCCAGCGCGCCTCCCGCCAGGATCACTCCAAAGAGCTTTCTCATGACTTTTCCCTCCTTTCCTTCAGATTCTGTCCCCTTAGTGGTTGCATACAACATGCCAAGGGGGCGAAAATAGAAAGCTTCGTATTTTAAGGGAGTTATAATCGTTCAAATGTTTAGAATGCGGGGAATTTCGTCGGAAAAGTCGAGGCATTCGACGAAATGGTCGAAATGGTAGGTTAGCAAGGGGCTCGTGCCGATTCTTTTGATCAGGGTTACGTAGGAAGGAGCAGAGCTAGAAGCCACGGAACAAAAAAGGGACCTTTCAAGAGAAGGGTCCCTTTTTTTTCTACCAGAATCTCAGCAGTGACTTTCAGGCTGCTTTATTCTGACCGTTCTTTCCGTCTTCGATCTGGATCTGCACTTTCTTGGGTGCAAGGTGAACCGGTAGCGGGACGGAGATTTCGAGCACTCCCTTGTCAAAGCGTGCCGCGATTTTGCTCGTGTCAACGCCTTTCGGAAGAGCGATCCGGCGCTCGAATCGGCCGGTGGAGGTTTCGCGGTAGAAGTAATTCTTCTCTTCTCCCTGCTTCTCACTCTTTCTCTCTCCCTTGATCACAAGTGAGTTGCCTTCTGCTTCGATCTCCACTTCCTTTGCATCCATACCGGGTAGATCCAGGCGAAGGACATACTGTCCATCCTTTTCATAGCCGTCCAAGGCGGGCCACCAACGACTCAACCGGTCAACTTCCCCTTCCGAACGGAAAGGCAGTCCGAAGAAATCATCGATATCCTTGTGCCAGTGGGCAAACTCATGAAAAGGGTTCCAGCGTACCAAATCTCTCATAACACTTTCCTCCTTATAAATTTGTTTTTCGGACCTGGCCAGGTCATCGACTTGACAAAAAGTTAAGCATCGCTCCTCGATGTGTCAAGGTGCGATTGAGTCGGAGTGTTTCAAACTTCACGTAGAATTGTAATTTTGCGATGAAAAATTGCGGGGGTTGTCATTTCACCATAAGTGATTAAATTTTTAGAGTCGCGAATTTCTCGAGTCGCCCAAATCATCACATTTAGAAAAATACATTCTAACGCGTAAGGAGTCCAAGTGAACAGTAATCGATTAACAGAAAAATCTCAGGAAGCACTTCAAGAAGCGCAATCGCTGGCGCAACGTCGAAATCATCAAGGCATTGATGTTGAACACCTGTTGTTTGCATTAGTGGACGCGCCCGACGGAATTGTCCCTGCCATTCTAAAACAGGCCAACGTTTCCGTTGCAGCCGTGAAACAGGAGTTGGAGAGTGTGTTGAATCGGGTGCCGCAGGTAACGGGACTTGCCGGTGGCCTTGATAAAATTTACGTAAGCCAGAGGCTTGCCCGTGTGCTGAATCGCGCTGAGGACGAAGCAAAGGAGCTAAAGGACGAATACGTTAGTGTGGAGCATCTGTTACTCGCCATGGCGGATGAAGACGGCGCCGTGGGCCGGTTGTTGAAACAACAGGGACTCAAGCGCGAATCACTGCTGGCCGCGCTTCAAAAGGTTAGGGGACACCAGCGCGTGACCAGCGCCAACCCTGAGTCTACCTACCAGGCCCTGGAGCGTTACGGCCGCGATCTCACCCAGCTTGCCAAACTAGGAAAACTTGACCCGGTGATCGGCCGGGACGAGGAGATTCGCAGGGTCGTTCAGGTGCTGTCCCGCCGAACCAAAAATAATCCTGTTCTTATAGGAGACCCGGGAGTAGGGAAGACCGCCATCGTGGAGGGACTGGCCCAGCGGGTTGTGCGCGGTGACGTTCCTGAAGGGCTGAAGAACAAACGAATCGTCGTTCTCGACATGGGAGCTTTGATTGCCGGTGCCAAGTTCCGTGGTGAATTCGAAGAGCGCCTCAAAGCGGTACTCAAGGAAGTCCAGGAGTCTGCCGGCGAGGTGGTGCTGTTCATTGACGAGCTTCACACTGTGGTGGGCGCCGGGGCGGCGGAGGGGGCCATGGATGCCAGTAACCTGCTAAAACCCATGCTGGCCCGGGGGGAACTACACTGCATCGGTGCCACGACCCTCGACGAGTACCGCAAGCACGTGGAGAAGGATCGGGCCCTCGAGCGCCGCTTCCAGCCCGTGATGGTGGATCAGCCAAATGTGGAGGATACCATCTCCATTCTGCGCGGCTTGAAGGAACGCTACGAGCTGCATCATGGCGTACGAATTAAAGATGCGGCGTTGGTAAACGCGGCGCTTCTCTCGCATCGGTACATCAGCGATCGATTTTTGCCGGACAAGGCCATCGACCTCGTGGATGAGGCTGCGGCCAAGCTCCGAACGGAGATCGACTCGATGCCCGTGGAGTTGGATCAGGTTTCCCGGCAGGTGATGCAGCTGGAGATCGAAAGGGAGGCGCTGAGAAAGGAAACGGATGCGGCCTCCCAGGATCGTCTGGCAAAACTGGAAAAAGAGCTTGCCGATCTCAAGGAAGAGGCCAATCAGCTGAGGGCTCGGTGGGAGGTGGAAAAGGGGAGCGTGTCACGCTTGCGCGAGCTCAAAGGTAAAATCGAAGAGACTCGAAGAGCCATCGAGTCCGCGGAACGTGAGTACGACTTGAACCGCGTGGCGGAGCTCAAGTATGGCAGCCTCGCACAGCTGGAAAAAGAACTCAAGCAAGAGGACGAACGGGTTGCGAGCGAGGGTGGCGGTCGTCTTTTAAAAGAGGAGGTGGATGAGGAGGACATCGCCGAGGTGGTTTCCCGGTGGACGGGAGTCCCCGTATCCCGATTGATGGAAGGCGAGAAGGAAAAGCTGCTTCACATGGGAGAGTACCTGCACCGGCGAGTCGTGGGTCAGGAGGAAGCCGTTGAGGCCGTGGCGGATGCCGTTATCCGCGCCCGATCCGGATTGAAGGATCCCAACCGGCCGATTGGTTCTTTCATCTTTCTCGGTCCTACGGGGGTGGGAAAGACGGAGCTGGCCAGGGCGCTGGCGGAGTCGCTCTTTGACGATGAGAACAACATAGTCCGGCTGGACATGTCGGAGTACATGGAAAAGCACACCGTGGCCCGGCTCATCGGCGCGCCTCCGGGCTACGTCGGTTACGACGAGGGCGGACAGCTGACGGAGGCGGTAAGGCGTCGTCCCTATTCCGTGCTGCTATTCGATGAGATCGAGAAAGCTCACGGGGACGTGTTCAACGTGCTGCTGCAAATTCTCGATGATGGCCGGTTGACGGACGGCCACGGCCGCACGGTGGATTTCAAAAACACGGTGGTCATCATGACCTCCAATGTGGGAAGCCAGCACATCCTGAACTACCGGGGTGGAGACGATGTGGAGAGCTACGCTCAGATGAAGCGGGAAGTGCTGGATGTCCTACGGCAAGAGTTCCGGCCGGAGTTTTTAAACCGGGTGGATGAAACGGTTGTTTTTCACAGCTTGACCCGGGAGGAGCTCAAGAAAATCGTTGAGATTCAGCTGGGTCGTCTGCGCAGCCGGCTGGCGGAGCGCCAAATCTCCCTGGAACTCACGGAAAGCGCGAAGGAGCACTTTGCCCAGAACGGTTACGATCCCGTTTACGGTGCCCGGCCGTTGAAGCGTTTGATCCAAAAGGAACTGGAGACCTCCCTTGGACGAAGGATCCTGGCAGGCGAAGTGTCTGACCATTCCAAAATAATGGTGGATTACGGTGCACAGGGGCTGACCTTTGATGTGTCGCCCCTGGCTGTGGCCGCTTGACGAGGTTGGGCTAGAGTTTGAAGTCCTGGGATTTTCCCGGTTGGATCTTGTAAGTCTTCCCTTTGACGGAAATGGGAACCGGCTCCCTTCCGTCTTTGCCCAGGGAAACCCGCAGTCGCCCTTTCACCATGTCGAGCTCATACCAGCGTCCTCGGTAGCGGAGCCGGAGATGCAGCTTTTGCATCCCGCCCGGGAGCACCGGATCAAAGGCGATGTGGTCGCCCCAGGTTTCAATTCCCGCGTAGCACCCAAGCAGCAGGTCATCGATACCGGCCATGGCCCCGAGGTGGATACCCTCTTTGGTGGTGCCTCCCTGGATGTCGGCGATGTCGGACTTCAAGGCTTCCGTGAAAAACGCCCAGAACCGCGGCGGGTCGATATGGGCCAGGACAAAAGCATGGACCACCCGGCTCAAGGTGGAGCCGTGAGAGGTTCGTTCCATGTAATAGTCCACATTCTTGCGAAACGAGGTTTTGTCGAACCGATAACCCAGTTGACGAAACAGCCGCTGCAGTTCTTTGATGGATAGCAGGTAAAACAGCATCAAGACATCCGCTTGCTTTGACAGTTTGTAGCGGTCCGGGGAGTCTCCTTCGGCCTCCAGAATGCGGTCGAGGCGTCCGATGTTCCCGTACTTTTTCCGGTAGCGTT